>Ga0102589_1001207_pt1 | contig 37783 bp, 33 predicted proteins | sample AraplaMF_Col_mLB_FD_76858 | JGI IMG/M metagenome (GOLD analysis project Ga0102589, IMG submission 76858) | Arabidopsis root microbial communities from the University of North Carolina, USA - plate scrape MF_Col_mLB | ecosystem: Host-associated > Plants > Roots > Endosphere | place: USA...
AAGCCTGAATTTGACGCCATGCCCCCAAGCAAACAGACGCCAAACAAAAATCTCAACCCAACCCAAAAACAAAACCCGCCGAAAAATCGACGGGTTTGTCAGCGGTCTGGCCCGGAACGCTGTTCCGGGTTTTTTCTATTCCCTTCCTGTCATGAACGTGTTACCAGCCCTCGCCAACTTCCAAGCAATCCTTGCAGGGCGCCGGGGTGAACTTTTCGTTCCGGAACGGCCACGCATTTTCAGTATGAAGGAATTTGGTCATGGCACGCATCATTCAAACACCCACTGGTTTGGACGCTCTCACATTTGACGATGTGTTGCTGCAGCCCGGACATTCCGAAGTCATGCCGGGACAGACAAATATCGCCACCCGCATTGCCCGCGATATCGATCTGAACCTGCCTATCCTCTCCTCCGCCATGGACACGGTCACCGAGGGCCGCCTCGCCATCGCCATGGCCCAGGCCGGCGGCATCGGCGTTATCCACCGCAACCTGACCCCCATCGAACAGGCCGAAGAAGTTCGGCAGGTGAAGAAGTTCGAAAGCGGCATGGTCGTTAATCCCGTGACCATCGGCCCGGATGCGACCCTTGCCGAAGCCCAGGCGCTGATGAAAGCGCATGGCATTTCCGGTATTCCGGTTGTGGAAAACGGCGGTTCCGGTGGTCACAAGAGCGGCCGCCTCGTTGGCATCCTGACCAACCGCGACGTTCGTTTTGCCTCCGATCCGCAGCAGAAAATCTACGAGCTGATGACCCGCGAAAATCTGGTCACGGTCAAGGAAAGCAGCGTTGATCAACAGGAAGCCCGCCGTCTTCTGCACAAGCACCGCATCGAAAAGCTGCTGGTGGTGGATGGAAAGGGCAACTGCGTCGGCCTCATCACCGTCAAGGACATCGAGAAGTCGCAGTTGAACCCCAACGCCACCAAGGATGCGCAGGGCCGTCTTCGCGCTGCCGCTGCCATCAGCGTGGGTGCGGACGCCATCGAGCGTGCCGAGCGCCTCATCGATGCCGGCGTCGACCTTCTCGTCGTCGATACCGCGCATGGCCATTCGCAGCGCGTGCTCGATGCCGTTTCAGTCGTCAAGAAGATGTCGAACTCGGTTCGCATCATCGCCGGCAATGTCGCCACGGCCGACGGCACCAAGGCTCTCATCGATGCCGGTGCGGATGCGGTCAAGGTCGGTATCGGCCCCGGCTCCATCTGCACGACCCGCATCGTTGCCGGCGTGGGCGTTCCGCAGCTTGCGGCCGTCATGGCATCGGTGGAAGCCGCCAATGCGGCTGACATTCCCGTCATCGCCGATGGCGGCATCAAGTTCTCGGGCGATCTGGCCAAGGCTATCGCCGCCGGCGCTTCCGCCGTCATGATCGGCTCGCTGCTCGCCGGCACGGATGAAAGCCCGGGCGAAGTGTTCCTGTATCAGGGCCGTTCCTTCAAGGCCTATCGCGGCATGGGCTCCGTTGGCGCCATGGCCCGTGGTTCTGCCGACCGTTATTTCCAGGCGGAAGTGCGCGACACGCTGAAGCTCGTGCCTGAGGGTATCGAGGGGCAGGTTCCCTATAAGGGCCCGGTTTCCGGCGTTCTGCATCAGCTAGCTGGCGGCCTGAAGGCTGCCATGGGTTATGTCGGCGGCAGCAACATCAAGGAATTCCAGGAGCGCGCCACCTTCGTCCGCATTTCCAGCGCCGGCCTGCGCGAAAGCCACGCCCACGACGTGACGATCACCCGCGAAAGCCCGAACTACCCCGGCGCGGTTTGATCTTTCAGGCCAAATCCTTAAAAGGATACCAACTATTTGGCGCTCCCCGATTCACGCCGGATCGGGGAGCGTTTTCATGATTGGAGTAGAAAACATGTCCCCGACAACCGCAATGTTCTGGCCGATGATAGCCCATGCCTCGCTGGTCTTCATTCTTTATGCATTGCTGTTGTACCGGCGCAAGAACCACACGCTCACCAGCAGGGAGGCGGTGGCACAGTATCGCGAGAGAGGCGAGGAGGGGCAGGCGAGCGCGCTGGTGAACAGAAACATCGCCAATCAGTTCGAGCTTCCTGTTCTCTTTCACGCCATCTGCCTGCTGCTTTACATCACCGATGCAGACAATGTGGTGACCGTGGTGCTTGCCTGGCTGTTCGTGATCTCCCGCTATGCGCATTCCTATGTGCACGTCACCAGCAACAGGCTGCGGTACCGCGCGCCCCTGTTCGGTATCGGCTTTGCACTGCTGGTCTGCCTCTGGGCCTGGCTCGCCATATGGTTGGCGCTTGAATAAAACAGCACCATGGGGTTGCTTCAAAGTTGAGACACTCCCGCCTCGCAAAACGTTCCGGTTTGCGATGGGTCAATTCCATGACGCCTGAAGCTCGTTAATCTCAACCTGCCGTCGAAAGTTTTCGAGGTGTTTGGAGATAGGGAGCAAGTCATGGCTAAAACAATGAAGGCAGCGGTGGTCCGCGCGTTTGGGAAACCGCTGACGATCGAGGAAGTCGCGATACCGGATCCCGGCCCCGGTGAAATTCTCATCAACTACAAGGCGACTGGCGTGTGCCACACTGATCTGCACGCCGCGACGGGTGACTGGCCGGTGAAGCCCAACCCGCCCTTCATTCCAGGCCATGAAGGTGCAGGCTACGTGGCCAAGATCGGCGCCGGCGTTACCGGCATCAAGGAGGGTGACCGTGCCGGCACGCCGTGGCTCTACACCGCCTGCGGTTGCTGCATTCCCTGCCGCACCGGTTGGGAGACGCTTTGCCCGAGCCAGAAGAACTCGGGCTACTCCGTCAATGGCAGCTTTGCCGAATATGGCCTTGCCGATCCGAAATTCGTGGGCCGGCTGCCTGATAATCTCGATTTCGGCCCCGCGGCCCCGGTGCTTTGCGCCGGTGTCACCGTCTATAAGGGCCTCAAGGAGACCGAAGTCCGGCCGGGCGAATGGGTGGTCATTTCAGGCATTGGCGGGCTTGGCCATATGGCAGTGCAATATGCCAAGGCCATGGGCATGCATGTCGTTGCCGCCGACATTTTTGATGACAAGCTCGCGCTGGCGAAGAAGCTTGGCGCCGATGTCATCGTCAACGGCCGTGCGCCCGACGCCGTTGAACAGGTGCAGAAGGCGACAGGCGGCGTCCACGGCGCGCTGGTGACGGCGGTGTCGCCAAAGGCCATGGAACAGGCTTATGGCTTCCTCCGCTCCAAGGGCACCATGGCGCTTGTCGGCCTGCCGCCGGGCTTTATCTCCATTCCGGTGTTCGACACGGTGCTGAAGCGGATCACGGTGCGCGGCTCCATCGTCGGCACCAGACAGGATCTCGAGGAAGCGCTGACCTTCGCTGGGGAAGGCAAGGTCGCAGCCCACTTCTCGTGGGACAAGCTCGAAAACATCAACGATATCTTCCACCGCATGGAAGAGGGCAAGATCGACGGCCGGATCGTCGTAGACCTCGCCGCCTGATGTGAAGAACGAAAGCGGTGCGCGCCAAGGCGCGCTCCGCTCCGCTTGTCTAACCGCTCGGCGGAAACTGAACGGTCACGCGCAGGCCGGGGTGATTGTCCGAAAGTGTCACGGCGGCGCCGTGTAATTCCGCTACCGCCTTGACAAGGCTGAGGCCAAGCCCCGACCCTGATGTGGTTCGACTTTTTTCGACGCGATAAAAGCGGTCGAAAACCTGGGCGCGGTCTTCCTCTGAAATGCCCGGCCCGTTATCGGCGATCACCAACTGCGCCCGCGCCCCGTTGTGTGAAAGATCGAGCGCGATTCTGGATCCGGCGGGTGTATGCCGCATGGCGTTGGACAGAAGATTCACCAACAGCTGGCGGATGAGGTCGGGATCTCCCTCGATCCGGCATTCCCCGGCATCGATGCGTGTGCGCAGCTCATAACCTTCCTCGGCTGCGATCACCTCATAGGTCTCGTATATGTCGCTGACGACGTCACATAGATCGAATACTTTAAAGCGCGCGGTTCTGTTTCGCGCTTCGATCTGCGCAATCCGCAGAAGCGCGTCGAAGGTATTGGCGATCGACAGCAGGTCTTCGAGGGCGGTCTCAATGCCCGTCCTCATCTCGTCAATCCCATGTGCATTCAACGCATCTTCCAGAACGAGAAATGCACGGCCTATCGGTGTCTTCAAATCGTGTGCGACATCCGTGGTTACCTGCTTCAATGCCGCGACGCTGGATTCCAGTCTTGCCAGAGCGACATTGATTTCGGCCGACAATATGTCGATTTCATCCCTGCGCGAGGAGACCGGAAGCCGTTTCGACAGCTCGCCATTGCCGATAGCGTGAGCGCTCTGTGTCAGCGACGCGATGCGACGACGCGTCCGGTATGCCAGTATGGCCGCCCCAGTCATGCCGACGCAAAGCACGATCGTTGTCGCCCAGCAGAAACTTATGAGAACAATCCGGGCCAGTTCATCCGTATCGCCATAGCTGATCCCGACAACGAGATTGTTCGGTCCGAGTGTTGCACTGTAAAGCTTGTAGTGGGACGCATTATCGTGCTGGTCGTTCGGTTCGAGAGTCGAGTAACCGGGTGGGACATTCGAGAACTGATCGCTGCCGGCAAGAAGCTGCCCCTGCGGACTGCGTAGAGAATAGATGGTTTCCTGACCCCGGATGGCTGGTCCGTGATTGTCGACCATCTCTACCGCGCCCTGAAGTCCGCGCGTGTCGAAGGCTGACGCGATTTCCCGGTACCGCTCCATCACATTGGCGTTCAGGCGCTCATCGAGAAAGCCGACGACCATTCGATAGGCTGCGATATTCGCACCGAGCGAGGCCGTGACAAAAAGGGCGATATAGAGAAGCGCCAGCCTGACGGCGGTACTCTTCAGGAAACTAGCGCCGGGCATGAAGCGTATAGCCCGTGTTTTTAACCGTGTGCAGAAGCGGCTGATCGAAGGGTTTGTCGATTTTCGCCCTTAGCCGGCTGATATGCGTTTCCACGACCGAGCTTTGCGGATCGAAATTGAAATTCCAGATTTTTTCGAGAAACATCGTTTTCGTCAGGATTCTGCCCTCGTTGCGCATGAGCAGTTCGAGAAGCGAAAATTCACGTGGCAGCAGGTCGATCCGCTGCCCTGCACGCGATATCGTTCTGGTGACGAGGTCCATCTCCAGGTCGCCGACGCGCAGGCGCGTCTTCTCCGTGGCAATAGGCGGGCGCCGAACGAGCGCATTGATTCTCGCCGTCAGTTCCGAAAAAGCGAAGGGCTTGACCAGATAATCGTCGCCCCCCGCTTCCAGCCCTTCGACACGGTCGTCAACACCGCTCATTGCGGTGAGAAAAAGGATGGGGACGCGTATCGAGGCCGCGCGCATGCTCTTGACCAGATTGAGGCCGTCGAGGCCGGGGATCATGCGGTCCACGACGGCGACGTCGTATCCGCCGTCGAGGCCGGCCGCCAGCGCCTCGCGCCCGTCCTTCACCCAGTCGACCGTGTGGCCGGCAGAGGCCAGTCCCTTGATAATATAGTTTCCCGTTGTGTTGTCGTCTTCTACAAGAAGTATCTTCATGGCGATGACGTTGTCTTAAATACAGCTTTAAAGAAATATCACCGCTTTTGATCACGCCGCAAATCGGGCTTTCTTGCGGCAGTTAAGGCACTGGCGGGTTTACAAAATTGTATAGTCGGCGACAGGCGGCTGAAAAATCGGCGTTTTACTTTCAACGTGCTGCAAGTCGCAGTGTTACCCGTTTCAAGGATCAAGACAATGATCAAAAATATCGCCATCGCCGCATTCGCCCTCATCGCCGCAACCGCTGCCGCTTCCGCGAACGGCCTTCTCAGCGACTCCGCTACGCCCATCACCAAGATGATCGAGAACCATGCCAAGCCAGGCGACAAGGCTGTCTCCGTCTCCAACCCGGAGGTTACCTACCGTGTATTGGAAAACGGTATGGTCGAACGGAAAAACAGCCGCTTCGACACGACTACCTACATCGATCCGACGGCCGTGCTCCGCGATAGAAACCGCCGCTAACCGCTGTGACCACGACGCGCCCGGCGGTCGATGACCGCCGGGCTTAATGCGACGGCTGGCTCTTGCCACGCTTCAAATGCTCATCAAGTCTCGGCATGATCTCCACGAAATTGCAGGGCAGGTGGCGATAATCGAGCTGCGCTTTGAGAATGCCGTCCCACGCATCCTTGCAGGCGCCGGGAGAGCCGGGCAGCACGAAAATGAAAGTCGCGTTCGCCACCCCGCCTGTCGCGCGTGACTGGATGGTGGCGGTGCCGATCTTGTCGTAGGAGATGCGGTGGAAAAGGGCGGAAAATCCGTCCATGCGCTTTTCGAACAGCGGCTCCAGCGCCTCCGGCGTCACATCGCGACCGGTAAAGCCGGTGCCGCCTGTCGTGATGACAACATCCACGCCGTCAGACAGCGTCCATTCGCGCACGGTGTCTGCGATCACCGCCTTGTCATCAGGCACGATGGCGCGGGCGGCAAGCCTGTGGCCCGCTTCTTCGAGCCTTGCGACGAGCGTATCGCCAGATTTGTCGTTTTCCAGCGTGCGGGTGTCCGAAACGGTCAGAACCGCAATCCCAAGGGGAATGAAGGGTCTCTCGCCTGCCATGGCCTTATCCTTAGTCTGTCCGTTCTTCAGATGGTCCGCGTTGCCTGAAAATACCAGCCGGGACGTTTCTTCCGAAGCGATATTTCCGCGGCCCGGGCCGCTTCAAGTGAATGAAAAATGCCAAAACAGGTGGCCCCCGAACCAGACATACGCACAAGCGCCGCATCTTCATCTGACAGCAATTTGATGATCTCCCCGATCTCAGGCAGAAGCGTCTGCGCCGGTGGTTGCAGATCGTTACGGCCATGCGCGAGAAAATCCAACCATCCCATGACAGGAGATGCGGGTAGAGGCGGATTGGCCTTGTTCCGTAGGCGGCGAAAAATCTCGGGCGTCGATACGGCCTTGAGCGGATTGGCGAGAACCAGAAACAGAGCGGGAGGGTCGATGACCGGTTCGATGTCCTCGCCGATGCCGCGTGCGATCAGGGATCGGCTCTCAAGGCACATCGGCACATCGGCACCGAGCTTCAGCGCCATCGATGCCAGCGCCTCCGGCGCGATTTGCGCTTGCCAGTGGCGCAGCAAGCCGCGAAGCGTTGCCGCGGCATCTGCGGACCCGCCGCCAATGCCTGAGGCTACCGGCAGGTTCTTTTCAAGATGAATAGCGACCGGTGGCGTGGGTTGGCCAGCAGACGCAAGCGCCTCGCGCAGCAGGTCTCGAGCGCGGATGACAAGATTTTCGCCGGTCTGACCCACGTTTAGAAGATCGCCGAAGGGGCCGGAAATGGAGAAATTGTCCTTGGCGGCGTCCCGAATACGGATAACGTCGCCGGCTTCGGTGAAGGTTACGAGCGTTTCGAGCAGATGATACCCATCCGCTCGCTGGCCGGTCACATGGAGCGCCAGATTGATCTTGGCCGGGGCCGCCTCGATTGTTTCGGTGGCCCCGGAAGCGTCATGCAGCCGCATGCGGCGTCAGGATTTCTTGTCTGGAGCAGGGGCGGCCGGCGCTGGAGGAGCCGGTGGCTGCGGCGCGACCTCCTTCTTGGCGGTGTTCTCAGCGTCCTTTTCGAGCGGCGGCAGGCCGTTGGCGATTTTTTCCTTCACCTTGGCCTTGTCGACATCGTCATTGTCGCCGATCAGCGCACGGTTCCATTGGTAAACCGCCTCGATCTTGCGACCAACGCGCCAGTAAGCATCGCCCAAATGGTCGTTGATGGCGGGGTCACCGGCTCTGAGTTCAATGGCGCGTTCCAGTTCCGTCACGGCCTGATCGAAGTCACCCAACCGGAAGTGCGCCCAGCCGAGGGAGTCGACGATGTAACCGTCATTCGGCCGAAGCTCGACAGCGCGGCTGATCATCTTCATGCCTTCTTCGAGATTCATGCCTTTATCCACCCAGGAATAACCCAGATAGTTCAGAACCTGCGGCTGCTCCGGGTTCAACTCGAGCGCCCGCTTGAAGTTCGGCTCGGCCTTGTCCCATTCCTTCAGGCGCTCATAGGCGATGGCGCGCTGGAAGAAGATCGTCCAGTCGGATTTCTGCGGCACAGCGCCGATGACCTCGACCGCCTTGTCGTAGTTTTCAGCCATCGCCCGGTAATCCTTGGCATCGGACAGCACGCTGCCATAGGCCAGATACGAACGGATGTCCTTCGGGTCGGACTCGAGGAGCGATTTCAGGTGCTTGCGCGCCTCCTCGACCTTGCCTGTCTGCGCCAGCGTCAATCCGAGCTGGAGCTCGGAAATGCGGTACATCGGCGAGTCTTTCGGCACCTCACGGTAGAAGGCGATGGCGCGGTCCGGCTGCTTCAGTGCTTCTGAAAGGCCGCCGAGGAGGATCAAGGTGTCGGGGCTCTTCGGGTCGAGTGCGCGCGATGTCTGAAGATAAAGCGTCACGATCTCTTCGGCGCCTTCGCGGTTCAAGGCGCCAGCGATGGAGAACATCACGCTGGCGGCACCTTCTACCGCGTTGGTAATCTGCTGTTCCGGTTTTTCACCCTTTTCGATCGCCTCGCGCAGCGCCTTCAGCGGCGCGTAATTCGGCGCGAAGGTGTCGCCAACCGCAATGGCGTCCAGCGCCTTCTGCTTGTTACCGGCGGACGCTTCCAGCCGCGCCAGCGCCATGACCGCGCGCATATAGGTGTCGGAGGCGGTGGCGCCGCCCTCGCGGTCTGTCACGGCTTCATTGAGGCTTTTGCGCGCCGCTTCGGTGTTGCCGGAAATCAGGGCGATGGAGGCCGCGTTGTATTTCTGGAAGATGGAGATCCAGCCCGGGCCCTTCATGTTGTTGACGAGCGCCAGCGCTTCCTTCGGCTTGCCGGCACCGGCGCGCGCCCAGGCAGTCAGAAGCGTATTGACCATGCGGTCGAGATCGTTCGGACCCGTGTACTTCAGGATCTTCTCGGCCTTGGCGAATTCCTTGTCTTTGATCGCGTCCAGACCGCGAATAATGGTCGTCACACGCTCGACGGTCGTGTCGTCCTTCATCGAATCGGCGATCTTCGCACCGGCCTCGAAATTGCCGCTCAGCAGTTCGGCGATCATCAGACGCTGGCGGATTTCCGAGTTGGCAGGATCGAATTCCAGCGCTTTCTTGTAGAGCGAAATCGCGGTCGGGTAGTCCTGGTCGACATCGGCGTTACGACCGGCGAGGAAGGCGCCGGAGAAGGTATTCACCTTCGCCGGATCGAAGGTAACGGCCTTGTCTTCCGGTTTTGCCTTCGTCTCCGCAAAACCGGGGCTTGCACCCGCGCCGATTGCGAGAGCAGCGGCGAGAGCCGCGCTGCAGAGAAGACGGAGTGCTGGTTTACGCCGCATGAGGGAACCCTTGCCTTTGTGCCGAAGCACGGAAAAATCAGTTTCCATTGTTTGGTCACGATAGAATGGCTTTTTTGAAGCAACGCCGCAAGAAATTACGGCGGGGCCACAATCACGCCTTGAGGAGAAAATCGCCGTGAGAGGTGCGGCGGACGGGCAGACCATCCGCCGATATTCCGGCCGTCCAGCGTCAGTTCAGACGCTCGATGCAGAAGTCGATGACTTCGAGAAGCGCGTTTTTCCATGGACTCTGCGGCAATGGCGCAAGTGCGTCACGGGCTATGGTGCCGTAATGCGTGGCGCGGCCGATCGTGTCTCCGAGACCGTTGTATTTGGTGATGAGACCGAGCGCTTTTTCCAGGTTCTCGTCGCTGCTTTCACCATTTTCGATGGCATTGCGCCAGAAAGCGCGCTCATCCTGGGTGCCGCGGCGATAGGAAAGGATGACCGGCAGCGTGATCTTGCCTTCGCGGAAATCGTCGCCGGTATTCTTGCCGAGATCGGCAGACTTACCACCGTAATCCAGCACGTCGTCGACCAGCTGGAAGGCGAGGCCGAGATTCATACCATAGGATTTCAGCGCACTGCGGGTGGCCTTGTCCGTCTTGGCGACGATCGGGCCGACTTCGGCCGCTGCGGCAAAAAGGGCGGCCGTCTTCGCGCGAATCACCTGCAGGTAATCGTCCTCGGTCGTTTCCATGTTCTTGGCGACCGAAAGCTGCAAAACCTCGCCTTCGGCAATGACCGAAGCGGCGGTCGAGAGCACGTCGAGCGCATCCAGCGAGCCGACATCCACCATCATGCGGAAGGCTTGACCGAGCAGGAAGTCACCGACGAGAACGCTTGCCTGGTTGCCCCAGATGGTACGGGCGGTGGATTTGCCGCGACGCAGATCGCTTTCGTCCACAACATCGTCATGCAGAAGCGTCGCCGTGTGCATGAATTCCACGCTGGTGGCGAGCTTGATGTGGTTGTCGCCCTCGTAACCGAACATCGAGGCCGAGGCGAGCGTCAGCATCGGCCGAAGGCGCTTGCCGCCTGACGAGATGAGATGGTTGGCCACCTCGGGGATCATCTGGACATCGGAGCCGGCCTTGGAAAGGATAAGCTGGTTCACCCGTTCCATGTCGGGGCGGGTCAGGTCGACAAGCGGCTTGACGGATGCGAGTTTGTTTTTGCTTTCTTCAAGCGGTATGACGACGCCCAAGGGACAGGACTCCAGTTCGAATTTGAATTCGACAATAAAAACTGACGCCTTGCGCGGCAAGGGGCGAATTGCCGCTCGCCATTCAAAAAGATGGGAATTTAGGTCTATCCATGCGTGAACTGATCCGTACCAACGATGCCGTGCTTCTTTCCTTCGCCGAAAGCCTGATGAAGGATGCCGGCATTCACTGCCTGATTGCCGATCAGGCGATGAGCATTCTGGAGGGATCGCTCGGCCTTTTGCCGCGACGGTTTCTGGTGGAAGACGACCGCGCCGATCAGGCCCGCCGCATTCTCATCGATGCGGGGCTGGGCAACGAATTGCGCAATCAGGAGGCTTGAGCGGCGGTGAGCGACGCCATTTCCGAAACGATCGACGCCTTTCATCGCGGGCGCTTTCACATCATCCAGCCAAAGGGCAGGGGGCATCGGGCAGGCATGGACGCCATGCTGCTTGCCTCGCTCGTCGCGGATGACCGCGCCTGTCGTGTTGCCGATCTCGGCGCCGGTGCCGGTGCCGCCGGCATGGCTGTGGCAGCGCGGCTCGAAAAGGCGCAGGTGACACTCTATGAGCGCTCCCCGGAAATGGCGGAATTTGCCCGCCGCAGTCTCGAACTGCCTGACAATGCCGCTTTTTCCGCCCGCGTCGCGGTTCTCGAAGCCGACGTGACTCTGCGGGCGAAAGCCCGGACCGAGGCCGGATTGCCTGATGATCATTTCCATCACGTCATCATGAACCCGCCCTATAATGACGCCGGCGACCGCCGCACGCCGGATGCCCTGAAGGCGGAAGCGCATGCCATGACGGATGGCCTGTTCGAGGACTGGATCAGGACCGCGGGCGCCATCATGATCCCGGGCGGGCAGCTTTCCCTGATTGCACGGCCGCAATCGGTGGCGGAGATCATTGCCGCCTGCGGCAGCCGTTTTGGCGGCCTCGAAATCACCCTCATCCATCCACGCCCCGGTGAAGATGCCGTACGCATGCTCGTAACCGCCATCAAGGGATCGCGCGCACGGCTCTCCTTCCGCGCACCGCTTATCATGCATGAGACCGGCAGCCACGCCTTTACCCCTTTCGTGGATGACCTCAACAATGGCCGCGCCGCCTATTCCCGTAATGTAAGGGCAATCAGACCCGGCTTATAAAATCAGCGTGACGCCAGCCGCATGCCATTGTGTTTTGCCGGGCGATACATACATCCGTGTCGTTGAAGTCATTGCTGTGAGGATTGATTGGTGGGTTTGCTGAAGCATCTTGTGCCGAAACGCTTTCGTAAAAAAGAGCTTGTCATTCCCGTCGTGCGCATGAATGGCGCCATCATGGCGGGCGGTAACCAGTTCCGCCCCGCGCTCAACCTCGCCTCCTATGCGCCGTTGCTCGAAAAGGCCTTCGCCATCAAGGATGCCCCGGCCGTCGCGATCTCGATCAACTCTCCCGGCGGTTCGCCGGTCCAGGCCCGCATGATCTACAACCGCATCCGCCAATTGGCCGAGGAAAAGGACAAGAAGGTTCTGGTCTTCGTGGAGGACGTCGCGGCCTCCGGCGGCTACATGATCGCGCTTGCCGGCGACGAGATCATCGCCGACCCGACATCCATCGTCGGTTCGATCGGCGTGGTCTCCGGCGGTTTCGGTTTTCCGGAAATGCTGCGGAAGATCGGTGTGGAGCGCCGCGTCTATACGGCCGGCGAAAACAAGGTCATCCTCGACCCCTTCCAGCCGGAAAAGGAAGGCGATATCGAATACCTGAAGTCGCTCCAGGTCGAAATCCACAATGTTTTCATCGATATGGTCAAAATGCGCCGCGGCTCGAAACTGAAGGGCGACGACACGATCTTCTCAGGTCTGTTCTGGACCGGCATGCGCGGCCTCGATCTCGGCCTGATCGATGGACTGGGCGACATGCGGGACGTGCTCCGCCGCCGATACGGTACCAAGGTGAAGCTGCAACTCGTCAGCGGCGGGCGCACTCTGTTCGGCAAAAAAGTGCCCGGTGTGAATGCAGCGCTTGGTCTTGACGCCGAGAGGCTCGCCGCAGGTGCGGTTTCGGGACTTGCAGAGGTCGCCGAAGAAAAGGCATTGTGGTCGCGTTTCGGTCTATGATGTCTCAGGAATAAAGCCTTATGGCTCAGCTTATTACAATCATCCTCCTGGTGGTGGGTGCCATCATCCTCTACCGCCGCTTCGTCCGCGATGCCGAAAAGCTCTCGGCCAAATCGAAACAGCGCGAAAAGGAACGCGAGACCGGGGCTATCGGCACGCTGATCAAGGACCCGGAAACCGGCGAGTATCGGGTGAAGCGGGAGGATGAGACGTAATTTTCCTGTAACGCAGAATTTGCTATAGTCGCTTTCGAGTAAGGAGGCTGTCATGCGTGTCACGAAATGGGGCGATAGTCTTGCGGTCCGCATCCCGGCGGATGTCGCAGAAGCCTTGCATATCAAGGAAGGCGACGAGGTGGATGTCGTTGCTGCAACCGATGCGGTTGTCAACGCGACGACTGACGAAGAGCGGCGACAGGCGCTTGAAAAAATTCGTTCCCTGCGATGGACATTGCCGCCGGACTATAAATTTGATCGTGACGAGGCTAATGAGCGTTGAGTGAGGCGCCCTTCGTTGACACCAATATTCTGGTCTATGCTTCGACCTCCGACCCGCGCTCCGAGGTGGCCAATACGATAATATCGCAGCCATTCGTTATCAGCGTCCAGGCACTTAACGAGTTTTCGGTTGTCGCGCGTAAAAAATTGCGAATGGAATGGAGCGGTATACGTTCTGCTTTGGAAGATTTCAGAACGGCGGCAGCGCAGATTGTGCCGCTGGACGTTGGTCTGCACATGGACGCGCTTGATCTTGTGCAGAGATACAATGTTGCTTTTTACGACGCCTTGATGCTGGCGGCAGCGCTGAAGGCGGAAAGCAATGTTTTCCTCTCCGAAGACATGCAGGATGGCCTCACCGTCGAAGGGCGAATGAAGATCGTCAACCCGTTCACCGCCCGTCTCCAAGCATAAAACCTTGACCCCCACGCCACGCCGTGGCACCAGTCCGCATCCGAAGTAAGTCAATGCTTACTTGTCCTCCTAACGCCGCGATGACTGCAATGACCGATGTTCCCGACCATATGAACCCGAAGCGTTCCTTTCAGGCGCTGATCCTGACGCTGCACAATTACTGGGCCGACAAGGGCTGCGCGGTGCTGCAGCCCTACGATATGGAAGTGGGCGCGGGTACGTTCCATCCGGCAACGACGCTACGCGCGCTTGGGCCAAAGCCGTGGAAGGCCGCTTACGTGCAGCCATCGCGCCGCCCTTCCGACGGACGTTATGGGGAAAACCCCAACCGCCTGCAACATTATTACCAGTATCAGGTCATCCTGAAGCCCAACCCTTCCAACCTGCAGGAGCTCTATCTCGGTTCGCTGAAGGCCATCGGCCTCGATCCGTTGCTGCACGATGTGCGCTTCGTTGAGGACGATTGGGAAAGCCCGACGCTCGGCGCGTGGGGTCTTGGCTGGGAATGCTGGTGCGATGGCATGGAAGTGTCGCAGTTCACTTACTTCCAGCAGGTCTGCGGCATCGAATGTTCGCCGGTCGCGGGCGAGCTGACCTATGGTCTTGAGCGTCTGGCCATGTATGTTCAGGGCGTCGACAACGTCTACGACCTGAACTTCAACGGCCGCGAGGGCGAAGAGAAGATTTCCTACGGCGACGTGTTTTTGCAGGCCGAGCAGGAATATTCCCGCCATAACTTCGAATTTGCCGACACCGCCATGCTGCATCGCCATTTCATCGACGCGGAAAAGGAATGCCAGGCGCTTCTCGCTGCCGGTGCGCCCGGTGACAACGATAATCAGCGCCTGCACAAATGTGTGTTTCCGGCCTATGACCAGTGCATCAAGGCGAGCCACGTCTTCAATCTTCTGGATGCGCGCGGCGTCATCTCGGTGACGGAGCGCCAGAGCTATATTCTGCGCGTGCGCACGCTGGCGAAAGCCTGCGGCGAGGCCTTCCTGCTGACGGATGCTGGCGGGCTGAACTGGAACAGGGCCGCCTGAACAAATATGTAAGGCGGAAAACACTCTAAACTGCGGATGCCGCTGTTGGTGTCCGCGCCTCTTGAGGAGGGGTCGGGCATGTTCATCACGCTGGCAATCATTGCTGCAATCGCGCTTTATGTCGTCTTCATCTATAACGGCCTCGTCAAGTCTCGGCAGATGAAGGAAGAGGCGTGGTCGGGCATCGACGTGCAGCTGAAGCGCCGCGCCGATCTCATTCCGAACCTGATCGAGACGGTCAAGGGTTATGCGGCACATGAAAAGAGCACCTTCGAGGAGGTGATTAGCCTGCGCAACCGGGCGCAGGCGGTGCCGGCGGGTGATGTCGAAGGTCGCGCCCAGGCGGAAGGGCTGCTGTCGCAGGCGCTCGGCAAGCTGTTCGCTCTCGCCGAAGCCTATCCGGATCTCAAGGCCAACACCAATTTTCTTGAATTGCAGCGCTCGCTCGAAACCATCGAAAACGAGATCCAGATGTCGCGCCGTTATTACAATGGCGCCACACGCGATCTCAACGTCAAGGTGGAAAGCTTCCCGTCGAACCTCGTGGCAGGCCAGTTTGGGTTTGCCAAGGCGCCCTATTTCGAGATCGACAATCCCGCTGACCGTGCGGTGCCAACCGTCAAATTCTAAGGTCGGCCAAAGCTGCCCATAGACGCCCGATGACATTCCGGCTTGTGCCGCCTATTTTGACAAGACGACGATCATGATCGAACTGACCATCACCCCGCCCGGTCACCCGCTTTCCGGCAAGGTGGAGCCACCCGGTTCCAAGTCCATCACCAACCGCGCGCTGCTGCTGGCGGGCCTTGCCAAGGGCAAAAGCCGCCTCTCCGGCGCGCTGAAGAGCGACGATACGCTTTATATGGCGGAAGCCCTGCGTGAGATGGGTGTGAAGGTAACCGAGCCTGATGCCACCACTTTCGTGGTCGAAAGTTCAGGTCTGCTGCAGCAGCCACAAAAGCCGCTTTTCCTTGGCAATGCTGGCACGGCAACACGGTTCCTCACCGCCGCCGCTGCGCTTGTCGACGGGGCCGTCATCATCGATGGCGACGAGCATATGCGCAAACGTCCCATCATGCCGCTGGTAGAAGCGCTCCGCTCCCTCGGAGTCGAGGCGGATGCGCCGACCGGTTGCCCGCCCGTCACCGTCTGCGGCAAGGGTACGGGTTTTCCGAAGGGCAGCGTTACCATCGACGCCAACCTGTCGAGCCAATATGTCTCGGCACTGCTGATGGCGGCCGCCTGCGGTGATAAGCCAGTCGATATCATCCTCAAGGGCGAGGAAATCGGTGCGAAGGGCTATATCGATCTCACGACATCGGCGATGGAGGCTTTCGGCGGGAAGGTGGAGCGGGTCAGCAATGCCATCTGGCGCGTGCACCCGACCGGTTACGCGGCGACCGATTTCCATATTGAGCCGGATGCCTCCGCCGCCACCTATCTCTGGGGTGCCGAACTTCTGACCGGCGGTGCAATCGATATCGGCACGCCCGCCGATAAATTCACCCAGCCAGATGCCAAGGCCTATGAGGTCATGGCGCAGTTTCCGCACCTGCCCGCCGAAATCGATGGTTCTCAGATGCAGGATGCCATCCCCACTATCGCGGTTCTCGCCGCCTTCAACGAAACGCCGGTGCGTTTCGTCGGCATCGCCAATCTGCGGGTCAAGGAATGCGACCGCATCCGCGCCGTCTCGCTGGGCCTCAACGAAATCCGCAACGGTCTGGCGCATGAGGAAGGCGACGACCTGATCGTGCATTCCGATCCCTCGCTCGCGGGCCAGACTGTCAAGGCCTCGATCGATACCTTTGCCGACCACCGTATCGCCATGAGCTTTGCGCTGGCGGCGCTGAAGATCGGCGGCATCGCCATCCAGAACCCTGCCTGCGTGGGCAAGACCTATCCGAACTACTGGAGGGCGCTCGCCTCGCTCGGCGTCGACTATACCGAAAAGGAAAGCGCTGCCGAGCCGCAGCATTAGAAGAACGGTTCAATGCCGTCATTCCGGCCTTGAGCCGGAAACCAACGCGATCAAGTCCTTGATCGCGAAAGACTCTTCAAGCCGCGCCGACGCGCGGCTGCTGGATACTGGGTCTAGCCCGCTATGACGGAAATGACTGTACGTGCATCAGTTGAAACCGGAAACGCTCTGACCCCTCAAGGAGGATCGCCCGTGAAGACCATCGCCGCAAGACTTCTCGCGCTGTTCGTCTTCCTGGGCGCGGCCTTCCCGGCTTTCGCGGAAGAGTTCATCCGTTCGTATCATTCCGTCATCGAGGTCGCGCAAGATGGAAAGCTGACGGTGACGGAAACAATCACCGCCCGCGCCGAAGGCCAGAACATCAAGCGCGGCATCTTCCGCGACTTCCCGCTTTACGCGCTGGATGCGAATAACCGCCGCACCAGGGTGGATTTCAACGTCGTTTCGGTCGAGCGCGACGGTGCGCCCGAGAACTGGCGCACCGAAACCATCGATGGCGGCATCCGCATCTATACCGGCAGCGCCGACCGTTTCCTGTCGACCGGCGACCATATCTTCCAGATCACCTACACCACCGCCCGGCAGATCCGTTATTTCAGCGATTACGACGAGCTGACCTGGAACGTGACAGGCAATGGCTGGCAGTTTCCGATGGGCGAGATTTCCGCCACGATCACGCTGCCGGAGGGTGTGAAGGCGACGGATACGGCGGTTTTCACGGGTCCGCTTGGGGCGAAGGGCAAGGATGCCCGCATCCTCAATGAAGGAAACGAGGTATTTTTTGCGTCCACCCGGCCATATTCGGTGGGCGAGGGCATGACGGTTGCGGTGAAGCTGCCCAAGGGCGCCATCGCCGCGCCCGCGAGTTCGCAGGAGACAAGCTGGTGGCTGCGGGATCATCTCGCCATCCTGATCTCGGGCGGCGGGCTTCTGGCCGTTCTCGTCTATTACCTCCGGGCATGGTCCGCGGTCGGCCGTGATCCGGCCAAAGGCGTGGTCGTGCCGCGCTGGGATGCGCCTGAAGGGTTATCGCCGGCGCTGGTCAACTACGTCGACAACAGGGGCTTCTCCGGCGCGGGCTGGACGGCGCTTTCCGCGTCTGCTCTTGATCTTGCGGTCAAAGGTTATGTCGTTCTGGAAGACCTGAAGAATTCCATTGTCATCCGCCGCACGGATAAGCCGACTGCCACCGATTTGCCGACCGGCCAAAAGACGCTGCTTGCCTCCATCGGCGGACGTGGCGAGTCACTGACGATCGACAAGGCCCATGGGGCTGAGGTCGAAAAGGTCGGGCGACAGTTTCGTACAGCCATCGAGAAGGAACATCGGGGGAAATATTACCGCAGCAATGCCGGTTACACGGTGTTTGGCATCCTGTTCAGCATCGCCATCATCATCGCGACGCTCGTCTTCGGCGATCTGGACGAAAACTCCATCGCGGCCGTGATGGTCCTCGGCTTTTTTTCTTTCTTCTTCGGTATCCTCTCCATTGGCATCGGTCGCCAGTTCTCGCGCGGCGCGTCGCTGCGCAAGCGGATCGGCGGTATCATCATGCTTGCCTTTGCCGGCTTCATTGCCTTTTCCGCGGTCGGCGGCTTTGCCACGCAGATCTTTCTCGACGTGACACATGGCACGAAGTCGCTGGCGCTGGCCGCCATCGGCGGCATTGTGCTCACCAATACGCTCTTTCTCTTTCTGATGGGCGCGCCGACGCCGCTCGGACGCAAGCTGACGGATGGCATTGAGGGGTTGAGGACCTATCTGACGCTCGCGGAAAAGGACCGGATGAACATGGCGGATGCACCCACCATGTCGCCGCAGCATTTCGAAAAGCTGTTGCCTTATGCCGTGGCGCTCGGTGTCGAAAAACCGTGGAGCCAGACGTTCGAGAAATGGCTGAAGACGGCCGCTGCCGGCGCCGCTGCTTCAACTTATGTGCCTGGTTGGTACGTTGGCAGCAATTACGGCAGTTTTGGCGGCCGTATCGGCGGGTTCTCGACCTCAATGGCAAGCACGATCGCCTCGACGATTCCTCAGCCCGTCAGTTCGTCAAACTCCAGCTTCTCCAGTGGTGGCGGTGGCGGGGGCGGCGGTTTTTCCGGTTCCGGCGGCGGTGGTGGCGGCGGCGGCGGGTGGTAGCGCCCGCAGGCGGTAATTTCACCGATTGCCTTGGTGACTTTTGCCGCTGGTCTTGCTAAGTCCGCAACACTCTTTTGCAACAAATTAAAGTCCTTATCCCATGCCCGATCTTCTGCTTGAACTTCGCTCCGAGGAAATCCCTGCCCGCATGCAGCGCAAGGCGGCGGGAGATCTGAAGAAACTCGTCACCGACGCCTTGGTGGAGAGAGGGCTGACCTATGAGGGTGCGCGCGAATACTGGACACCGCGCCGCCTGACGCTGGATATTCGCGGTCTCAACGCCCGCTCCGCCGATGTGCGTGAGGAAAAGAAGGGCCCGCGCACCGATGCAAATGAAAAGGCAATCGAAGGCTTTCTGCGCGGCGCTGGTCTCAATGATATCTCCGAAGCGCAGGTCATTTCCGATCCGAAGAAGGGCGATTTTTACATCGCTATCATCAACAAGCCCGGCCGCCCGGCGGAAGAGATCATAGCCGAGGTGATGCCCGGCATCATCCGGTCTTTCCCGTGGCCAAAATCAATGCGTTCCGGCCCGGCCTCCATGCCGAAGGGTTCCACCTATGCCGGCATTGAAGGCAAGGGCTCGGAAAGCCTGCGCTGGGTGCGCCCGCTGCAATCCATCGTCTGCCTGTTCGGCCCCGAGCATGACGAAACCCAGGTTATACCTTTCGCCATCGACGGCATCGTCGCGGGCAACGTCACCTATGGCCATCGTTTCCACGCGCCCGGCCCGATCACCGTGCGACGTTTCGAGGACTATGTCTCGAGCCTCGAAAAGGCAAAGGTCGTGCTGGATGCCGAGCGCCGCAAGGACATCATCCTGCACGATGCCAAGGACCTTGCTTTCGCCAATGGTCTCGATCTGGTGGAAGACGAAGGCCTGCTGGAAGAAGTCTCCGGCCTCGTCGAATGGCCGCAGGTGCTGATGGGCACCTTCGAGGAGGATTATCTGCAGATTCCGGCGGAAATCATCCGGTTGACCATCAAGACCAACCAGAAGTGTTTCGTCACCCGCAACCAGGGTGCGGAAGAGGGCCTTTCCAACCGCTTCATCCTGGTCTCGAATATCGAGGCAAGCGACGGCGGCAAGGAAATCATCCATGGCAACGGCAAGGTCGTGCGCGCCCGCCTGTCGGATGCCCGCCATTTCTGGACCCGCGACCAGGGCGATCTGCCCGATCTCGAAACGCTGAAAGACTCGGCTGCGAAATTCAGTCTCGATCTCAAAAAGCCGCTCGACCAGCGCATGGCGAAGCTTGACGCATTGAACGTGACGTTCCATGCCAAGCTCGGCACTCAAGGGCAGCGCGTGGCCCGCATCCGCGAGCTGGCAAAGGCTCTGGCTCCCATCGTCGGTGCCGATGTCGCGCTGGTAGACCGCGCCGTGGTGCTGGCCAAGGCCGACCTGCGCACTGAAGCCGTCGGCGAATTCCCCGAGCTTCAGGGCCTGATGGGCCGCAAATATGCGGCGCTTCAGGGCGAAAACGAAAGCGTCGCGGCCGCCATCGAAGACCACTACAAGCCGCAGGGTCCCTCTGACCGTCTGCCCGCTGACAAGGTGGCCATCACGGTCGCTCTTGCCGACAAGCTCGACACGCTTGTCGGCTTCTGGGCCATCGATGAGAAGCCAACGGGCTCGAAGGACCCCTTCGCGCTGCGTCGTGCGGCGCTGGGCGTGGTGCGTATTCTTCTGGAAAAGAATGTCCGCTTGCCGCTCTTGAGCGTGGCGAAGGACCCGGACCTTCTCTCCTTCTTCCATGATCGCCTGAAGGTCTATCTTCGCGATCTCGGCGCCCGTTATGATTTGATTGATGCTGTCCTGACACCTGAAACCGACGACCTGCTGATGATCGCCCGTCGTGTCGAAGCGCTTACCGCCTTCATCACCGGAGAGGATGGCCGCAACCTTCTGGCCGGTGCCAAGCGTGCAACCCAGCTTCTGGCCGCCGAGGAAAAGAAGGGCACCGTGGTTGCCGATGGCGTTTCGGAAGAGTTGTTGAAGCTCGATGCCGAAAAAGCGCTTTATGCGGCAATCAAGACCGCCTCTGCAGATGCCGCAAAGGCAGTGGCGGGCGAAGATTTCCGCTCTGCCATGCAGGCACTCTCGACGCTTCGTGCGCCCGTGGACAAGTTCTTCGAGGATGTGCTTGTGAATGACGAAGATGCGGCCATCCGCGCCAACCGTCTGGCGTTGCTGAAGGCCATCCGCGAGGCGACCGGCACCGTCGCGGATTTCTCGAAGATCACGGGGTAACAACATTGGGGGTAAACGGGCATTGCAGAATGCTGGGTTTCACCCCCTCTGTCCTGCCGGACATCTCCCCACAGGGGGGAGATCGAATCGTTGTGACCGTTCAATCATCTTCAACGTTAAGGATTTGGCGGGGAGCCTTCCTCTTGCCGATCTCCCCCCTTGTGGGGGAGATGCCCGGCAGGGCAGAGGGGGGAATTCTGCTTCCACGCTTGCCCGGCTCGTTTTAGAATGACCCAAACGCCCCCCAAAATCCTCATCAGCGCCTGCCTCCTCGGCCAACCTGTCCGTTATGACGGCAAGGGCAAACCTCTTTCCCATCCAACAATCGAGCGCTGGCGCGAGGAGGGCAGGCTGGTTCCGATCTGTCCGGAAATGGCGGGCGGCATGCCCGTGCCGCGTCCGCCGGCGGAAATTGAAAACGGCGCTTCCGGTCTCGATGTGTTGGAAGGCCGCGCCCGCGTGCTGGAAGTAACCGGCGGCGATGTTACGGCCCAATTTATCGCCGGTGCGGAAAAGGCGCTCGTCTTCGCCAGGGCCAATGGCTGTACCCACGCGTTGCTGATCGACGGCAGCCCGTCATGCGGATCCGTCGCGATCTATGACGGTTCGTTCTCCGGTATTAAACATGCCGGCAATGGCGTGACCGCGGCGCTGCTCGAAATAGCCGGTATTGCGGTGTTTTCCCCGGCCGATATCGACCGGCTCGATGCGCTGACCCGTTAGGGTGTTTTGGAGCATTTCAGGACGGAAAACCGGATTCCACTTTTCCTGGAAATGCTTGAAAACAAAAGCGCCGGAGTTTCCCCCGGCGCTGTTTGTGATCGATAGCCTCGGACTATATTACCCCGCCATGCGCATCTCATGCGCCATGGCATGCAGCTGATGGCCGGAGGAGACGCGGAAGCCGCGGATGAGATTCAGCAGCTCCTCGGTGTCCACGGCGAGCGCTTCCGCCGAAGCCGTCGTTTCTTCCGCCATCGCCGCATTGTGCTGGGTGGCGACATCGAGCTGGTTCAGCGACGAGGAGATCGAGCGCAGCGTCGTATCCTGCTCGGCCGCTGAGTGCGCGATCTTGCTGACGATCTCGTTGGCGGATTTGATCTGGTCGGAGATGCGCTTCAGCGCATCGCCAGCCTCGCCGACAAGCCGCACGCCGTTTTCCACCTGCGAGGAGGAGCGGGCGATCTGGTCCTTGATTTCCTTCGCCGCGGCGGCGGATTTCTGCGCCAGTTCGCGCACTTCCTGCGCCACCACCGCAAAGCCCTTGCCGGCTTCCCCGGCACGCGCCGCTTCGACGCCAGCATTCAGTGCCAGGAGGTTGGTCTGGAAAGCGATGTCATCGATGACACCGATAATGTTGGAAATCTGGTCGGACGACTGTTCGATGCCGCTCATCGCGGAGATTGCCTCTTCCACCACCCGGTCGCTGCGCATGGCTTCAGAGCTGACGGTGGTGACGCGCTTGGCGGCGTCGGCTGCGCCTTCCGCTGTCTGGCGCACCGCAACGGTCAGTTCGTCAAGCGCTGCGGAGGTTTCTTCCAGATTGGCAGCCTGCCGTTCGGTGCGCTGCGACAGCTCGTTCGAGGCCTTGCGGATTTCTTCCTTGGAACCGCCAATGTCGATGCTCTTGGCATTGACCTTGGCCATGGCGGCGTCAAGATGCGTCAGGGCTTCGTTGAAATTGTCGCGCAACGTTGCGTAGCGGTTGCCGAGATCGCCGCAGCGGACAGTGAGGTCGCCGCTTGCCAGCTTTTCCAGTGCTTCGCCGATCGTCGTAACGACGCGCGCCTGCAATTCCGCCTCGTCGCGCTGCATGTCGAGATTGTTCTGTCGTTCGGCATTCAGCTGTCGTTGCTGTTCTTCCTCACGGCGCTGCATGGCATGGCGCTCGCGCACCTTGTCCTGAAGCGAGGCCGTGGCCTTCGCCATCATGCCCACTTCATTGGTGAGGTTCGTGTGGGGAATTTTAAGCGCGACATTCTCGTTTGCCACTTCGCCGAGGGCACGATGAATATCGCCAAGCGGCTTCGAAATGCCACGGATGACATAGAAGGCGGCGGCAAGCGCCAGCACGAAGATCAACGCGCCGATGGAGAGCGCTTTCATCACGTCGCCTCGAACCTGCGCGTTCAGATCGTCAATATAGACGCCGGTCACGACCACAACCTGCCATGGCTCGAAAGCAAGGGCGTAGGAGCTTTTGGCGTAGTCGTTGCCTTCCATACCGGGCTTCGGGCCGTAGAAATCCGTCTGCCCACCGCCATTGCGGCCGAGCCGCACCAGTTCGTCACGATAGGCAAACCCCTTGCTGTCAGGCTTGCCCTTGAAATTTTCACCGACCCGTTTCGGATCAGGATGGAACTTCATCGTCACGTCGTAGTCATAACCGAAGAGGTAACCGTCAGGTGTGAACCGCATGGCGCTGACGGTGGCATAAGCCTGTTTCATGGCCTCCTCGTGCGAAAGCGTTCCGGCTTTTTCCTTATCGTAAAACGATTGCAGGATGGCGATTGCCGATTGCACCTGTGTGCGCATCATGCCGTAGCGTTCCTCATAGATCGCGTCGGTTGCGGATCTCAGCTGGTAAAAGGTCGCCACGGAAAAGGCGGCCATCAGGGCCACCACGAGAACGATCAGTTGGCGAGAAATGGAAAGGTTCTTCATGGGTGCTCACAAGCGTTTGGGATCGCGCGTAGGAGCGCGCGGTGCCGGTGTTTCAGAAAAGGAGAGGCGCCTGATGCGCGGAAAAAGGGCTTGAGAAGGCGTGTCATCGCCACAAGCACACATCATGTGCTGCATCGCACAATGGATTTATTTAGCAGCTAAAAATTTGAATAAATATTTAATTAGCTGTCGCTTTATCGGCGCATTTCGCAAAAAAAGGTGGTAGAAAAAAGAACTTCTCCACATGGTTGTAGTATTGCCGCGGACCAACGACAGTAGGAGCCTGGTCTCAGCCGTTCGCCGGAGGCGCGACGTTAGATCAATTCTGCGAAAGCGCGTAACGGGGTCATCCCGGGAGAGGGCAAAACAAACGACGAGACACCTCTGACGCGTTTTTAGTTGCCGCGCAACTGGAAATCCGGAAACTGCGGTGCGCCGCTTACCGATGCGCTGACGGGCGCTACCTTCTGGTCGTTGGAGATTCGATTGACGGCGGCGGTCGTCGCTGTCTCATCGATGCCGGGCGATGTCGCCGCCGTTTCGGCGGGATGCGCTTCTGGCGGTGTCTGGTCGTAGGTGGCGACGGCTGTGCCGGGGGTCTGTGTCATCCAGGCAGGATTGGTGCTGACAAAGGTGACGGGTGCGCCGCCAAGCCAGGCTTCGGTGCGAACCAGCACGCGTCTGCCATCGACTTCACGCATTTCCGTGTGCTGCGTGCCGGGTTCGATCGAAGGGACGGCATAGCCATCCGCGACGGTCTTTGTCTTCATCGGTTGGCAGCCGGCGCAATCGAGGCGAATGAAGCTGCCATTCGCCACATGTACGCCATTGATGTATTCGATCGACGATGCCATCGCAGACCCGCTTGCCAGCGCGACAACAGCTGTCAGAAAAAAACGACGCATCGAAAAGCCCCCGAAGACGATGGCGCGGCCTCGTACCCGAGACACCAATTTCCATCCAGTATTGCGGGAAGTATTACGTGGCTTTCGTTTCCATCGGGTCAGCAAACTTGGTAAAAATTGAACGAAACCGTCAGTCGGCGTGATCGATGATGTCGGCTCAGGCCTTCTCGCGCGCAATGGCCTGCCAGCCGATGTCCCGACGGCAGAAGCCGTTTGCCCATTCCACCCTGTCGGCCAGCGCGTAGGCGCGCGCCTGGGCTTCCGTCACATTTTTGCCGAAGGCGGTGACATTCAGCACGCGGCCGCCTGTTGCGACGAGTTTGCCGTCCTTCAGCGCCGTGCCGGCATGGAACACTTTCGCCTCTTCGCTCGCCGTGGGAACATGGGCGATAGGGGTGTTCTTCTGGTAGGCGCCGGGATAACCCTTGGAAGCGAGAACGACGGTCAGGGCTGCATCGTCGCGCCATTCCGCCTGCACCTTGTCCAGCGTGCCGGTGGCCGTGGCGTAGAGGATCGGCAAAAGGTCGCTCTTGAGGCGCATCATCAGCACCTGGCATTCGGGATCGCCGAAGCGAACATTGTATTCGATGAGCTCGGGGCCCTTGGTCGTTATCATCAGGCCAGCGAAGAATACGCCGGAGAAGGGGTTTCCATCCTTTGCCATGCCTGAGATCGTCGGCTCGATGATTTCCTTCATGGTGCGCTCCACCATGGCGGGCGTCATGACAGGGGCGGGCGAATAGGCGCCCATGCCGCCGGTGTTCGGGCCAGTGTCCCCATCGCCGACGCGTTTGTGATCCTGCGCGGTGGCAAGGGCCAGTGCTGTCTTGCCGTCGGAAAGGCAGAAGAAGCTTGCCTCTTCACCGTCGAGAAAGGCTTCCACCACCACCTCGGCGCCGGCAGCGCCAAAAGCGCCGTCGAAACAGTCGTCAATGGCGGCAAGCGCTTCCGCCTCGCTCATGGCAACCGTTACGCCCTTGCCAGCGGCAAGCCCGTCGGCCTTGATGACGATGGGTGCGCCCTGTTCACGAACATATTGCTTCGCCGGTTCGGCGGATTTGAAACGCTGGTAAGCGCCGGTCGGAATATCGTAACGGGCACAGAGATCCTTGGTGAAACCCTTGGAACCCTCCAGCTGGGCTGCCGCTTTCGAGGGTCCGAAAGTGGCGATGCCGGCGGCGCGAAGATCATCTGCAAGGCCAGCGACCAGCGGCGCTTCCGGACCGACGACGACGAAGTCGATTGCCTTTTCTTTCGCAAAGGCGATGACCGCCGCATGGTCCTCCACGTTCAACTCCACGAGCGTCGCGTGCTCGGCGATGCCGGGATTGCCGGGGGCGGCGTAGAGTTGATCGAGCAGGGGGGACTGGGCGATTTTCCACGCCAGCGCATGTTCGCGTCCGCCGGAACCGATCAACAGAACTTTCATGGTCAATACCCCTGCAAATTCGCCAGTAACCTTGTGTCAGGGGCGTTAAGGGCAGGGGGGCGAAAGGTCAAGGAGAAAGCGCCACGAATGCCCGTCTTTCCCTTGATCGCCGCCTTTCCTGTGGAATCGTGAATGCCTCTTGTTGTCACGCCACAATCAGACATTATGGTCGCCGCTCCAGATATGACATCAGAGACCCACATGACCGCAGATAATGCCCGCCTCGCCTCGCTCATAGCCTCCGAAATCAATGCCCGCGCCGATCAGGTAAAGGCGGCGGTGGCCTTGCTGGACGAAGGCGCGACCGTGCCCTTCATCGCCCGTTACCGGAAGGAAGTGACGGGAGGGCTTGACGACACCCAGCTGCGCACGCTTTCCGAACGCCTCGTTTATCTCCGCGAACTCAATGCGCGCCGGGCTTTCATCGTCGATTCCATCAGCGGTCAGGGCAAGATGACAGACGCGCTGATGGTCAAGATCATGCATGCGGGCACGAAGGCGGAGCTGGAAGACCTCTATCTGCCATACAAGCCCAAGCGCCGCACCCGCGCGGAAATCGCCCGCGAAAAGGGTCTCGGCCCGCTTGCCGAAGCCATCTGGGAAAACCGCGCTGCCGATCCGGCGAAGCTGGCGGAGGCCTACATCAAGGATGAGGTGGCTGATGTGAAGGCGGCGCTCGAGGGCGCGCGCGACATCGTTGCCGAAACCATGACGGAAAATGCCGATCTTCTCGGCCGCCTGCGCGATTACATGCGCCAGAACGCCACCTTCCGCGCCAAGGTCGTGGATGGCAAACAGGCGACGGGCGAGAAATTTTCCGATTATTTCGACCATTCCGAACGCTGGGCAACGGTGCCTGGTCACCGCGCGCTCGCCATGCTGCGCGGCTGGAATGAAGAAATTCTGACATTGACGATCGATGTCGATGCGGATGACCCCTCGCCGGTGAAGCCGGCGCAGCGCACCATCGCCGCCGCCTTCGATATCCGCAACGTCGGGCCTGCCGATCAATGGCTTATGGATGTTGCGGGCTGGACCTGGCGCGTAAAGCTCTCCATGTCGCTATCGCTCGACCTGATGCGCGAATTGCGTGAGCGGGCGGAAGAAGAGGCGATCAACGTCTTTGCCCGAAACCTCAAGGATCTCCTGCTGGCCGCCCCGGCCGGATCGCGCGCCACCATGGGGCTCGATCCCGGCATCCGCACCGGCGTCAAGGTGGCCGTGGTCGACGGCACCGGCAAGCTGCTGGATACCTCGACGGTTTACCCCTTCCAGCCGAAGAACGACGTGCGCGGCGCGCAGGCGGAACTCGCCTTGCTTATCCGCAAGCATAATGTTGAGCTGATTGCCATCGGCAATGGCACGGGCAGCCGCGAGACGGAAAAGCTGGTGGCCGATCTTCTGGCGCAAATGCCGGCTTCCGCTTCCGGGGCAAAGCCCACCAAGGTCATCGTGTCGGAAGCCGGTGCGTCGGTCTATTCCGCTTCGGAACGGGCGGCGGCCGAATTCCCCAATCTCGATGTGTCGCTGCGCGGCGCGGTTTCGATTGCGCGCCGTCTTCAGGACCCGCTGGCGGAACTGGTGAAGATCGAGCCGAAATCCATCGGTGTCGGGCAATACCAGCACGATGTCGATCAGGGCCGCCTCAGCCGTTCGCTCGATGCTGTCGTGGAAGATGCGGTGAATGCCGTCGGCGTCGATCTCAACACGGCCTCGTCGCCGCTTCTGGCGCGCGTCTCCGGTCTTGGCAGCTCGATTGCCGATGCCATCGTTGCCCATCGCGACCAGACCGGTCCCTTCGCCAGCCGCAAGGAATTGCTCAAAGTGCCGCGCCTTGGCCAGCGCACCTTCGAACAATGCGCGGGCTTCCTGCGCATTCCAAACGGCAAGGAGCCGCTGGATGCTTCGTCCGTTCACCCGGAAGCCTATGGCGTGGCGAAGAAGATCGTCGCTGCATGCGGCCGCGATCTGCGCTCGCTTATGGGCGACAGCGCCACCTTGAAATCGCTCGACCCGAAGAAGTTTATCGATGAGCAGTTCGGTCTGCCGACCGTCAAGGACATTATTGCCGAACTGGAAAAGCCCGGCCGCGACCCGCGCCCGAGCTTCAAGACCGCGACCTTTGCCGAGGGTGTGGACGAGATCACTGATTTGAAACCCGGTATGTTGCTGGAGGGCACCGTCACCAATGTCGCGGCTTTCGGCGCTTTCGTGGATATCGGCGTGCATCAGGATGGGCTGGTGCATGTCTCGCAACTCGCAGACCGATTCGTCAAAGACCCGCATGAGGTCGTCAAGGCGGGCGATGTCGTCAAGGTGCGAGTCGTCGAGGTGGATGTGAAGCGCAAGCGCATCGGGCTGACCATGCGCAAGGATGGCGGCGAGGCTGCGCCTCAGCCGATGCGGGAGAGGGGCGATGCAAACGCCATGCGCCACGCGACAGCCAAGCCCAAAGATCGCAACGAGGGGTCGCAATCCGGGGGCGCATTGGCCGCTGCTTTGGCTGAGGCGATGAAGCGGCGCTGACCTGCGGTTGCACTGATTTTTCCGACTTAAGCCCTGCCGTACCCGCGGCGGGGCTTTTTGCCTGATGAAATCGTTCAATTTTTTTGAGATAAGACTATCTTGCAACTTATGCTGAAAGGAATACGGTCAGCAAAATTGATAAGTGAGACTTAGCAATTGGGGGTGCCATGGCGTCGTCTCTGCATGTTCTTCTCGGAAAGATAATCAAGAACGGTGATCTCACCGTCAACAGCCCGGCCGGCAGCCGCACCTTCGGCAATGGTACCGGAAAGAAGGTGGTTCTGAACTTTACTGACGAAGCCGCCATGGACGAAATCGCCGCGGACCCGGCGCTAAAGCTCGCCGAAATGTATATGGAAGGCCGCGTGAAGGTCGCGGAGGGCGACATTTACGATTTCCTGGCGCTGGTCAAAAGCAATACGCTCAGCGAAGCGCTGTCCTTCGGCATGATTTGGCGCGGCATGGCTCGCATCATCGCGGCCCGCATCAAGATGCATTTGCCGGTCAACCACAACAAGAGCAACGTCGCCCATCACTACGATCTGAGCGCCAAGCTGTTCGATCTCTTCCTCGATGAGGACTGGCAATATTCCTGCGCTTATTTCAACCCGCCCGGCATCAGTCTTTATGAGGCGCAGGTTGCCAAGAAACGCCACATCGCCGCCAAGCTGATGACCGAGCCGGGCCAGAGCGTGCTGGAAATCGGCTCCGGCTGGGGCGGCATGGCTATGTACATCGCCGAAAGCGCCGGTGCCGACGTTACCGGCATCACGCTTAGCGAGGAACAGCTGCGCGTTTCCCGTGATCGGGCTGCAAAGCGCGGTCTTGCTGGCAACGTCCGCTTCGAATTGCAGGATTATCGCTACCTGCCGGCATCAAAAAAATACGACCGCATCGTCTCCGTCGGCATGTTCGAACATGTCGGGCCGACCCATTATCGCGACTATTTCGACAAGGTCGCGGAGGTGCTGGATGATAAGGGCATCATGGTGCTGCACTCCATCGGCCAGCCCTATCCGGCACTGGCGACCAACCCCTTCATCGAAAAATACATCTTCCCCGGCGGCTATATTCCGTCGCTGGCGGAAGTGTTGCCAGCGCTGGAAAAAGCCCGGCTGCTGGTGAAGGATATCGAAATCCTGCCCATGCATTATGCTCATACGCTTCGACACTGGCGGGAACGTTTCGTCGCACGCAAGGCAGAAGCGATAGCACTTTACGACGAGCGGTTTTTCCGCATGTGGGAGTTTTATCTCGCGGGCTCGGAAATGGCCTTCACGCACGAGAACTTCCACATCTTCCAGATCCAGATCGCCAAGGACCGCGATGCCGTACCGCATAATCGCGACTACATTGCGCAGAACGAGGCGAAACTTCTGGAGTTTGAAAAGACCCGCGCGCCGCTGGAAAAGGTGACGTTCTAGAGGCTCGGTATTCTCAATCGTCATGCCGGACCCGATCCGGCATCCAACCAGCCCAAGTTCTTGGGCTGAAAAGAGTCTTCTCGCCGCGCCGACGCGCGTCGGCTGGATGTCGGCTCAAGGCCGGAATGACGGAAGAGGTAATCGCCAGCTTTCTTCCAGCGCTGGTTAATCGAATGGAAAGACAATCCCTCTAATTCTACGGACACCTGTCTGTATTGCGTTTCTGGGGTTCTTTCATGTTCAAGCCATCAGCGGCCGTTGCCGCCTGTGTCGTATCGCTTCTAGCCGTGAGCAATGCCCATGCGGATGGCTGGTTTTCGGGCGACTGGTATCTGAAACTCGGCGGCGCCGGTTTTAGCGCGCCGAAGTACCAAGGCGATAACAAGAACGAATTCCGCTTCGCACCGACCATTTCCATGGGCCGTCAGGGTCAGGGCGCGCGGTTCACCTCGCGCAACGACAGCGCCTCGATTTCGCTTCTGGACAATGGCCCGATCAGCATGGGTCTCGCCGGCAAGCTGGTTTCCCCGCGTGACGAAGGCGATTCCGCCGATCTGAAGGGCATGACGCGTATCAAGCGCGGTGGCGAGCTTGGCGGTTTTGCCGAAGCTTATCCGACCGATTGGTTGCGCATTCGCGGCGAAGCGCGTCAAGGCATCCGCAGCCACAGCGGTGTGGTCGCCGATCTCAATGTCGATGTCTTTACCGATATCGCGCCCGGCATTCAGGTGTCGGCCGGTCCGCGTGCGACGTGGGTCAGCAGCAAATATAACGAGCGCTATTATGGCGTCAGCGCAGCACAGACGGCGGCCGGCGCGCCATCGCCATACAGCCCGGGCGGCGGCCTGCATTCCGCTGGCGTCGGCGCAGCCATCACCTGGAAGGTCACCGACAATGCCGAAGTCGGCTCGTTTGCCGAATATCGCCGTTTGACGGGTGATGCCGCCGACAGTTCGCTGGTGCGCGAGCGCGGTTCCAAGAACCAGTTCATCGTCGGCGTTCAGGCGAGCTACAAGTTCAATTTCTCGCTACCCTGAGTGAACAGCCGATAAGCGCATGAAAAGCGCCGTTGCGAAACCGCAGCGGGGCTTTTTTGCATGCGCGGCGGGGTGCTGAAATCCATTCCGCTTTTTTCCCCGATGCTGTAGAACCAACCCATGGTTCACCACAGCGATTTATCAGACCGCGTTTCCGACGCGCCATCCAACAACTGGGTCTATCGGATATTGCCGAGGGCTCTCTGGCCCTATGCGCAATTGGCGCGGTGGGACCGCCCCATCGGCTGGCAATTGCTGATGTGGCCGTGTTTCTGGTCGGCGGCCCTTGCTGCCAATGCAGCATTGGCGACGGGCGGCTTTTCCTGGGGTGTGCTGATCTGGCACCTGGTTCTGTTTTTCGTGGGATCGGTGGCGATGCGCGGTGCCGGCTGCACCTATAATGATCTCGCCGACCACAAGATCGACATGGCCGTGGCGCGCACACGCTCGCGGCCTCTGCCTTCCGGCCGCGTGAGCCGCGGACAGGCCAAGCTTTTTATCGTGCTGCAGGCGCTTGCCGGGCTTGTCGTGCTTCTACAGTTCAACAGCTTCGCAATCGCGACCGGCATTTTTTCGCTGGTGTTCGTGGCGATCTACCCTTTCGCCAAGCGCTTCACGCACTGGCCGCAGTTTTTCCTCGGCCTTGCCTTCTCCTGGGGCGCGCTGATGGGCTGGGCCGGGCAATTCGCTTCACTCGCCTGGGCGCCTGTCCTGCTTTATGTCGGCGCGATCGCCTGGACGATCGGTTATGATACAATCTACGCCCATCAGGACAAGGAAGACGACACGGCCGTGGGCATCGGTTCGACTGCGCTCTTGTTCGGAGAAAACACACATCGCTGGCTGGTTTTCCTTTATGGCACAGCCCTTGTCATGATGTTCCTGTCGTTCTGGACGGCGGGCGTTAACATCATAGCCTATGGTGGCCTTGTCGCTGCCGCCCTCATGCTGTTCCGGCAGGTCTGGGTGCTCGATATCGATGACGTCGACCAATGCCTCAGGCTGTTCAAATCCAACAACAGGGTTGGGATTCTGATTTTCGCTGGTCTCATATTGCCGCTCCTGCTGGCGTAAGCGGCGGGAATCTTGAGCATGAAAAAAGCCCGGCTGCGTTTTCCGCGCCGGGCTTTTGTGTTCTTGATCGGTCAAGATCAGTTACGGGCGATGATTTCCTTGCCCTCGATTTTCATGCTCATGCCGAGCGATCCGGTGGAGCGACGCACGAGGAAGCGCGGACGACGATCCGCGAAATAGGAGTGGCGGCGGCGTGGGCGGCTGTTCTTGGTGCGCACCTTGCCGAGATGTTCTTCCAGCGGACGGGCAACGCCATCGGCTTCCACCATCAGCATGGGAATGCGATAGGCTTCGGACCAGCTGCGCCAATCGGCGGCGATATCGCAGAGATCGTGGGCCACGAGAAGAGGAACGCAGAGGTCCGGATCGTCATGGTGCAGTTCCAGCGTCACGGTAACCTGTCCATCGCCATGGTCGATGGCACGGGCGGCAACGCCCTTGAAAGCGCGGGCAGGCAGGGCGAAGGACAGAGGCAGGCCGGAAGAGGACAGAACCTTTCTCAGAACGGCACCGCGTTCATCGAGAGTGACGGCGACATCGGGCGCGCCATTGCCTTTTCCATAGGTGACCTGTTGCGGAAAACGTGCCGGGTCTAACCTGAGTGTGGCAACGGCCCAATCGGGCTTCAGAACGGTCTTGGTCATGTTTAATCTACCCTTGTTTTACCTGAGAGCCGGTTTCCGGTCTTCTCATCGGGACTTTTCGTCCTCTGATGTCAGGAGATTATCCGCCGCATGTTCGAGACTGCTTAAAAATCGCGGTTAAGAAAACTTTGCGTTCCCAGATGGTTAGCAAAACCCACCGTGGCATGGTTTCACTTCGGTAAAGCCAATTGGGACAATGCGATTTTTATCGCTGCCAAAAATGTGCTCTTTCAAGCTACGGGCAAGGCGCGTCATGCATAGTCATGCCAAGGCTTGCCGTGCGCCCGCTTGGGCGCGCAAGCGGTGAATTTCAAAACCGGAGCTTGGCGTCCCAGAAAGGATGCGCAGTGCTCCAGGGGGCTTCGGATGGTATCGACTTTTCTCAGCTACGACCTGATCAACCGCGATATGAAGGCGAGCATTTCGCGCGTGTCGCAGCAGGGGCTCGTGGAGCGCCAGACGAAATATTACAAGGAGAACATCGGCAATGTGAAAAGCGTCGATGAGTTCCTGAATAACTACCAGCTTTATTCCTATGCCATGGATGCCTTCGGTCTTGGTGAGATGACCTATGCAAAGGCCTTCATGAAAAAGGTGCTCGACAGCGATCTCAACGATCAGAACAGCTTCGCCAACAAGCTGACCGATGAGCGTTACCGCAAATTTGCCGCCGCCTTCAATTTCACCTCGTCGACGAAGACCGTGCAGACGGAAGCGCAACTCGACAAGATGATCGGCCTTTATGATGCCTCGATCACCAATCTGAACGATAGTCTCGCCGAAGAGACGCGGTATTACAAGGCGATCATCGGCACGGTCACCAATGTCGATCAGTTGCTGCGCAACGACCGCACGCGCGCCTACATCTTCCAGGTTTTCGGCGTCGATGAGAAGACTTATTCCTACGCCCACATCAAGGGCTTGATGACGAGCGATGTTTCCGATCCGGACAGCTACATCAACCAGAAATACGGTGCGGCTTATAATGAGGCGGTCGAAAAACTGACGACGAAGGGCAATATCGAACTGCATGCGCAGGTCACGGACCGGATCGCCGTGATCGACGCCCAGCTTGCCGGCTCAGGCCTCACCGCCGATGAGCGTTCCAAACTGGAAGCCGAAAAGGCGACCCGGCAGGATCAGTTGACACAGCTGGAAGCGGTCCTGCCACCAAAAGATGAGTGGGAGGCAAAGCTCGCGGCCATTAAGGCAGAACAGACGACGCTGTCGAACACCGTCAACCAATATAACAAGATGGCGCAGCTGGCCAAAGCCTTCGAATTCAAGAATGACGGCACGGTTGTCGCCGGCGGGGCAATGACGGCCGACAATCTGAAAGCCGTCACGGACTCCTATATCGGCAGCGCCCCGCGCGTGACGCCGACCGTCGCGACGCTGAACCGGGATTATTTCGAATCGAAGATCGGCTCGATCACGACCGTTGACGAACTCATGTCGGATGCACGGTTGCTCAATTACATCAGAACAGCCTTCGACCTCAATGGTCCAACGATCGTGCCAGCAACGATTAAAAACATCCTCACCACCGATCTTAGCGATCCCAACAATTACATCGCCACGGTGGGGAGGAACGACAAGCGTTACCTGGCACTCAAAAATGCGTTCAATTTCCTGCCCGACGGGACGCTTGCGGCCGGCACGACGCCGCAGACCACGGCGCAGACCGCGACCACGACCAGCGGTTACATGACCTATTATAACGATGCCGACGAAGCAGCCGACGCGAAAGCGCTTTCACTCTTCAAGAGCAGCATCGGGAAGGTAACCAGCGTCAAGGATTTCCTCGGAACCAACGCCGTCTATAATTATGCGCTGAAGGCTGTGGGGCTGGACCCGGCGAGCGTCAATATTTCCGATATTCGCAGGGTTCTCACCAGCGACCTTCAGGATAAAAACAGCTTCGTCTACACGCTGAAGGATGATCGCTATGTGAAGCTTGCAGAACTTTTCAATTTCACGAAGGACGGCGCGATTGGTTCACCCACGCTGGCACAGTCGGAAATCGAATTGCAGACGATGTCGGCCGATTACATCAAGAAGAAGTCTGCTTTCGGCACCGAGAAGGATAAGGAAGCCGCAAAGGCTGAGGCAAAATACTTCGCAAGCGAGATGCAGAAGGTCAAGACGCTGAGTGAATTCCTGGCCAACGACAGGCTGACCAAGTTCGCAATGGAATCGCTCGGCATCGACCCCAAGAGCGTCACGAAGGACCAGTTGCAGAAAATATTCACGTCCAAGCTCGACGACAATAACAGCTACGTGAACAAAGACATGGATCCGGTCTTCCGCCGCCTCGTCACGGCGTTCAATTTCGATACGGACGGCAAGCTTTTGCGTGAAGACCGAAGCGTGATCCAGACCCGGCGCGGCCTCTACGAAACGCTGGACAATTATCTGACACAGACGCTGGAGACGCAGGCGGGCGAAGAAAATGCGGGCGTGCGTCTGGCGCTGTATTTCAAGCGTATGGCAGCTGGCACGACATCCTACTATTCGATCCTGGCCGATACGGCGATCCAGAATTTCATCAAGACCACCTTCGGCATCCCCGACGAACTCGGCAACGCGAGCGTCGACACCCAGGTGGGGATGATGAAAAAGTACTTCGACATCAAGGATTTTCAGGATCCGGAGAAGGTCAAGAAGCTGATCGCCCGTTTCACCATCATGTATGATAATCAGCAGAACGTGACGGACCCGATCATGACGCTGTTTAACGGCAGCGGCTCGGCAGGCATCAGCGGCGATACGTTGCTTGCCGTCGCGACGCTACGGGCACGATAGGCTGACACGAAGGCCGGGAAAGTCCGGCCTTCGCCACCCTTACCACCCCGGCAACATATGCCCGGCGCGCAGGCGCGGCATCTTTGGAAATGTCTTCACGTCACTGTCCATTTCGTCCACGACGGTCATCGGCGAGATGTTGTCGAGGCAGGCGGTGATGTGGTCGGTGATCGCATTTACCAGCGAGGGTGATAGGCCCGGCCGTTTCATCAGACCGATCTGCACCGGCGGAAGAGGCGGAAATCCATCGGCAGCCGTCAGGACTTTCATGCCGGTGCGCAGTGCCGATTCCGGCAGAACCGAGACGGCCATGCCGGCGAGCACAGCGGCGGCGACGACGGTCGATGACCAGCTGGTAAACAGCACCTGATAATCCCGCCCGTCAGCGTCGAGCGCCGAGCAGGCAAGCTGGCGCCAGTGGCAATCCCGTCGCCCGACAGCGAGCGGCACGGGCGCATCATCCTTCAGCGGATGATTGGCGGAGCCGACCCAGCAGAGCGGCTCGGTGCGCACCACATCGGAGGAGCGTGCGCGCGGATTATGAGTGACAAGGGCGATATCCAGTTCGCCGCGCGCCATTTTTTCCGCAAGGCTGACCGACGGTTCACAGACGATATAAAGCTCGACATTCGGATGGGTCTTGGCGAAACGGCCGATGATCTCGGGCATGTAACGGTCGGCATAGTCATCGGGCGTGCCGATGCGCAGCGTGCCTTCCAGCCTGTTATCATCGAAAGCGGCTATTGCCTCGTTATTGAGGCGGATGATGCGGCGGGCGTAGTTCATCAGCTTTTCACCCTCCGCCGTCAGGCGGTTACCACGCCCATCCTTGGCGAACAGCTGTTTGCCGATGCGCTCTTCCAGCCGCCGCATCTGCATGGAGACGGCCGATTGCGTCTTGAAAACGCGGTCCGCGGCCTTGGTGAAACTACCGGTGTCAACGATCGCGATGAAGGTATGCAGCTGGTCTATGTCGAGAGGTGCGGACATGGAAGTTCATCCATCAGAATGATTGATGCCTCACATTAGAAACATTCGTTGGACTGATCAATAGTCCTGCGACATTTTGACACCAAGCAAATCAGTATCAACCCGGGCCGGCCTGGTGTCAGCCCCCCAGCTCAAGGCAGCTTCTCGCGCGTGGTGCGTCGGGGGCGGTGCCGCATCGTGCCGTTACGAAAGGATATGTATCATGCGCACGGCAGAACGGAGAATGGAACTGGAACTCGTAACCGCACGGCCGGGAGACGTTTGGCGTCGCGCCGCTGTGCTCGGTGTTTCCGGCGTTAAAACCGTCGCCAAGCGCATCTACAACCGTATCGTGGCGAATGGTCTCACGGACCTTGATGACCGTCTTCTTGCCGATATCGGGCTTGTGCGCTCGGATGTCAGCGATGCTCTCAATACCGGCCTGTTGGAAGATCCGACGGCCCATCTCACCCGGGCCGCGCGCGACCGCGCCGTCACGCGTTTCAAGACGCTTTGAAATTCCGCCTCCGGCAGACCTCCAGCTGCCGGACGCGGCCTCCAGCCGCAAGGTTTTCCCCGCAGGGTGATTTGCCAATAGCCCTGCCTTTGCCCGGTGTCAGGCCCCTCGGCCGCACCGGGCTTTTTTATGGCCCGGCCTGAACTGACTGCCCGTTTTTCCGGCAAAACCTCAATATTGATATTCTTCGAACACCGGCAGCACCGAACCGCCCCAGCGGCCGTGATAAAGCGCCAGCAGGTCTTCGGCGAGCGTGGTCTTCTTGGCCAGAACCTCGTCGAGCGAAGACAGGAACACGGTCTCGTCCTGGCCTTCGCCATTCAGCCGCTTGCGGTTTTTCAGGCCGGTGCGGGAAATGTCGAGAACCTCGCGGGCGATACCAAGAAGCGGCTTTCCCGCAATCTCTGCATTGAGCCCCTTGGCCGGTACGGCGTTGCGAAGCGCGATCACCTCGTCGAAACTCCAATCGGCGGTCAGCGCATCGGCAGCGTCCAGCGCTTGCCTGTCATAGAGAAGGCCGACCCAGAAAGCGGGCAGGGCGCAGATGCGCCTCCACGGCCCACCGTCGGCACCGCGCATCTCAAGGAAACGCTTCAGGCGCACATCGGGGAACAGCGTGGAGAGATGGTTCGTCCAGTCACCCATGGTCGGTTCCCATGCGGGGATTTCGCCCTTCAGCGCACCGTTCATGAACTGGCGGAAGGTGACATGGGTGCAATCATGATATTTGCCGTCGCGCACGATGAAATACATCGGCACGTCGAGGGCCCATTCGACATAATCCTTGAAGCCGAAATCG
>Ga0102589_1001208_pt1 | contig 37714 bp, 36 predicted proteins | sample AraplaMF_Col_mLB_FD_76858 | JGI IMG/M metagenome (GOLD analysis project Ga0102589, IMG submission 76858) | Arabidopsis root microbial communities from the University of North Carolina, USA - plate scrape MF_Col_mLB | ecosystem: Host-associated > Plants > Roots > Endosphere | place: USA...
TTTACAGGGGGTAAAAAATGAATACTCTTAACTTCTTGATGTCACTATTCAATTCTGGAAGAAGAACTCAGCAAATGTTTAAATTATTTAGAAATAGACGGAATAACAATAGAAGCTGGATTTGGTTCTCTTTACTAGGATTAGGAACAGTTTTTAGTGTAGTAGCAACACGTAATTCAAATATGATGAACCCTATTCAACGTTTATTCCAAGGTGTTCAAAATACGACAAAAACATTTATTCCATCCAAAGTAAATTTGACAAATGTAGAGTTTGCCGATGAAATTATGCCTAACAGTCAAAAGAAACCAGGGAATCAAAACCAATAACTATCGTGAATAATAAAAACTCGCCTTTTAATCACAAATATTTACAATGAAAAAGTATGTAAATTCAACAATTTTTTTGAAGGTTCACTTTGTTATTTCGGTAAAATTTCAATATAAAAAGGAGCATGATAGCTCCTTTTTCGGATTGAATCTCGTATTGATACTAAAAAGTACCTTTAATAGTTTTTCTAATTACATAATTCTGTGACGAATGATTAAATAAATGGATAGTTTTTAATACCCTCAACCCCAGCAGCTGCATCCAACAATAATTAATAAAATAAATAGCACAACTAATAATGCAAAACCTCCACCAAAACCACAAGAACCACCGAAACTCATGTTTTCTCCTCCTTTTAGTATAAAACTAATGAATAAATTGATTGTTTATTAACGGGTTCGTATTATACAGTATGTTTTTATATGATTTTTGAGCATGTCTTGGCTAAATTTAAAAAGACACTTCGCGAGTGCCTAAATTTTATCTGTATAACATCGAGAAACTTAAAGTGGATACCAAAACCCTTTAAAAATATTAAACTTTAGGTAAATGGCAAATACTAAAATGATAATGCCGATAATGAATCCTATATAATCCTCTTGTTTTGCTTTTGTTGTAAAATACCATGTTCGTTTCTCTTTTTTTCCGAATCCGCGTAAATCCATTGCATTTGAAACAGTATCAATTCGCTCTAAAGAGTGAGTAACAAGTGGCCAAAAGATGAGTATCCGGTTTTTAATACGTTCCCAAAAATCCGCTTCTCCTCTTTCAAATGGTACACCTCTTGCTTCTTGAGCGTGCTTAATCAATTGGTATTCCGCTTGTATATTCGGTATGTAGCGAAGCGCGATATTTATCGCGTAGGCAATCTTATACGGTAATCCAATTTTATATAGACTGCTAGCGAACTCGCTTGGATGCGTTGTGTATATGAAAATAAGTGTAAATGGTAATAATGTAAAATACTTTAATGAGAGCGTAAGAGCATAAAAGAGTGTTTCAAACGTGATAGTAGCATATCCAATATACAAAAATGCTGTACTTGTACCAGTTAACTCAGATCCATGGGTTGGTGTAATCAATAAAATCATCAATGAATTTAGCATACTAAATGTGAAAATAACACTAAATATAATTACAATTTTTTTAAAAGGGATTTTAGCAATCACTAACCCTAAACAACCAATGAAAAACAAGCATAATAAAATACGAAAATCAAAAAATATAAATGTAAGAGTCATCCAAATTATAAATAACAACAATTTAATTGCGCCGTCCATACGATGAAAATATGTATAATTATCTATATAAAATAAATCTGATTTATTCATAATCTCCCCTCCTTTTTGCCTCCATATACATTTGTACAAAAACTTCTGGATAAGGGACTTTACTCAATTTTACTAATGTTATTAGCGAACTTTCCCCTAAATTAGATTGTTGTAATACTTCGCTATTTGTTAATACATTTGAAACAGTACCATCAGCAAGTATTTTCCCTTTATCGAGGACAACTGCACGGTCTGCATATTCTAAAGCTAGGTTCATATCATGTGTAATAAAGATGAATGATATTCCTTGTATCGCTAATAGACTTATACAGGACATAAATTGTTGATAATGAAAATAATCTTGTCCTGCTGTTGGCTCGTCTAAGATGATAAGCTTCGGATCTCTTGTTAAAACCGATGCAATAGTAAGCCTCTTTTTTTGTCCGTAACTTAACGCTTGAATTGGCCAATTTCGAAATGGATATAATCCACAAATTCGCAATACCTCTTCCACTCGTTTATTTATTTCTGCGCTAGAAACTTTCTTTAATTTTAATGAGAAAGCAACTTCATCCCAAACAGTAGATTGTGTAATCATGTGATTAGGATTTTGCATGACATAGGAGATCACTTCTCCACGCTTTCGGATAGACCATGAACTTATATTTTCATTATCAAATACAATCTCTCCTTTCTTCGTTTTGTTCATTCCCGTTAATGTATGTGCAAATGTAGATTTACCTGCACCATTATGGCCTAATAACGCTACAATTTCTCCTCTTTGTATAGAGAGTGATATGTCCCTTAATGTAAAATCTTTGTGCGAATATGAAAATGATATATTTTCTATTTCGCATAAGATTTCTTTTTTAGGTTGTTTTTTAGACATAGTAGAATGTAACATCCATTGCTTGATCGCTTTATTCACTTTCTCATGATCTAGCGTTTCAATTGGATATAATTCTTCATTTAAAGTATTCATTTTTATATTTTTTAACGCTTCAATATATACAGGCTCTCTTAACCCTATTTTTTGTAGCATGTTTGTTTGTAAAATTTTTTCTGGCGAATCAATTGCTACAATTTTTCCTTCTTCTATTAATATGATTTTATCAAGGTCTAACTTTAGTATTTCTTCTATTCTATGCTCAATAATAACAACTGTTTTATTAAATTGTTGATGCACCTTTCGTATAAGTTCTACTGTTTTCAAACTACTCATGGGGTCTAAGTTTGCTAATGGCTCATCAAATAGTAATATGTCAGCATGTGTTGTTAACAGTCCTGCAAGAGAAACAGTTTGTTTTTGACCACCAGATAATTCATGTGGGCTTCGTGAATGAAACGTATGCATCTGTACTTTCTGTAGTGAGTCCATAACAACGGCCTTCATCTTCTCCTGTTCTACACAATCGTTTTCTAATGAAAAAGCAACATCTTCTCCTACGGTTAAACCAATAAACTGAGAATCTTGATCTTGTAAAATAGTTCCTACATGCTTGCTTTGTTCAAAAATACTGCCTTTTCGCGGATCCTTACCACATATTGAAATGTTCCCAGTACTTGATCCCTCATATGAAAAAGGGATAAGCCCATTTATACAATGGGCCAATGTTGACTTTCCTGATCCACTTCGACCGGCAATCAATACTTTTTCGCCTGGGTAAATACGGAATGTAACATCCTTTAAAGTAGGTTCTGTCACTTGTTTATATTGAAATGTAAATTGTTCAAAGGAAATAATCGGCTTCATAATAATCTCCCTACTTTTCAATCTTCAAATGTGTATGTTTTTTATTTGCTTTCGCTAATCCCAGTGTGATTGGTAAACCTAGAATTAAGAATACAAGGATATCTGCAATCGTTGCACCAAGTACTTGAATAACAATTTTATCCAAAGGTTCACCCATAATGATAATATCAAAAGCACCAGCAAATATCATTGCAACGACAATCCCAATTAAACCTGTTATAGCAAAATATGAAATATCTCTATTACGAAATATTCCATTTTTCACACTGAAACTTGCTCGTTTTTGTACAAGTCCCATCGTAAATCCAATAATACCTGAGCTAAGTACCCATCCCCACCATACTCCCCATCCAGCGATGGTATCTGTCACCGTATGACCGATAAGACCAATCAAAAGTCCTGCAAATGGCCCGAAAATCGCACCAAATATTGTTAATATAGCCAAAGCAGGCTTGATAAATGTGTTTGGTGCAATTGAAAATCCCCATAGACCTAATACACCATATATTGCAGAACCGATTCCAATTGCTACGACTAATTTTGTAGATAATTTGTTCATATGAATTCTCCTCTCATTTTAGTGAGTTTCTATTAGTCCTATGTAAAAAAACATTGAATTATGAGCCTTCACTTCCTTTCTTCCCAATAAAAAATGACCTCTGCTATAAGAGGCCATTTGCATATGAATATATGATCCTCTTATCTTTCAAAAGACAATATGTCCTTTGCGGAATTAGCACCTTCCTATTTTGTAGTAAATAAGGGTTGCTGAGGTTTCATCGGGCCGTTCCCTCCACCTCTCTAGATAAGTATTCGTTTGTAACTTGTATTATTGCATTAACGCAAATTAATCCCAACACTTTTCCCACTATTTTTATTTTTCGAAAAATAAACAATTAAAACATTGTATTCTTATCGGAATTATGGAATAATAAGTTAAATAAAGCATGTTTACGGGAGGGATTTGACATGAAAATAATCGGATTAATTGGTGGATTAAGCTGGGAATCAACGTCTCTTTATTATAAACATATTAATACACTAACTCTATCTCAGTATAATCAAAATGCAAAGCTTGTCCTTTATAGCATGGATTTTGGCGAAGTGACGAATTTATTACAAAATCAACAATATGAAGAAGTGCAAAAACAACTCGTTCAAGTAGCAAAAAAAATAGAGAATTCTGGTGCAGATTGTATACTTATGTGCTCAAATACAGTACATCAATTTGCGGAAGAAGTAGAACAAGCAATCTCTATTCCCCTTCTCCACATTGGTGATGTAAGTGCTGAAGAAATTGTTGAACACGATGTGAAACGAATTGGTTTACTTGGAACAAAACAAACAATGGAACAGGAATTTTATAAAACAAGATTAGCTAATTATGGAATTGAAACAATGATTCCGAAAGAAGATGACCGAAATTTCATTCATAATGTCATTCTCTATGAATTAAGTAAAGGAATTATTTCAAAGCAGTCCAAAGTACGTTTCTTACAAATCATTCAAAAACTTATTGAAAATGGTGCAGAAGGAATTTTATTAGGTTGTACTGAAATTCCGTTACTCATTTCACAAAAAGATCTTTCTATTCCTGTATTTGATACTGCTTTTTTACATGCTAAAACTGCAGTACAATTCGCTGGATAACAAAGAAAAGAGGCTATCTTATAGGGTGATAAGATGACCTCTTTTCTTTACCGTCAATGGAAATTAATCTCGATTACAAAGCCTTTGTTATAGATGGCATCGCTGAATGAGAAGTAACCTGCTCACTTTGAAACATAGGTAAATAAATTGTAACTGATGTTCCTACTCCTACCTCACTCATTATGCTAATTCTTCCTTGATGACTTTCAATAATTTTATAACTGAGCATTAGCCCAATGCCAGTTCCTTTTTCTTTCGTACTATAAAAAGGTTCACCAAGTCTTTTTATTCTTTCTTCAGGAATTCCTAAGCCCTCATCAACTATATTAATAATAACCTCCTCACGCTCTGATTTTTTCACGTAAATAGATATTTCTCCTCCATCTGGCATTGCTTCAATTGAGTTTTGTAAAATATTAATAAAGACTTGTTTTAATTGATTTTCACAACAATCAATGATTAATTCTTTTGATTCTATATGAAGATTAATTTGAATATTTGTCATGATTGCCTTCGTATTGATTAACGAAACGACATTTTTTAATATGAAACAGAGATTCTTCTTTTCAGTTGGAATAACATCAGTTTTTGCAATCGATAAAAACTCATGAAGTATAGCTTCAATTCTTTCAATTTCTGATAGCATAAGTTCAAAATATTTATCTTGGTCTGCTTGATTAATTTGAAATAATTGAATAAATCCTTTAATCACAGTCAATGGATTTCGGACTTCATGGGCTACCCCTGCAGCTAATTGTCCAATTGCCGCAAGTGTATCTGATTTATTCAATAACTCTTCAGTCTTTTTACGTTCCGTAATATCACGGACAATAATCATGACCTTATCTTTTAACAATGGTAAACATCTAGCTTCAAAGAAACTAATACTGCCCTTAAGTGTGAGTGGGTATTCAACAATAACAGTTGATTCTTTATGCTGCACTTGGTGAATTGCTTCACGAAATTGCTGTGCAACGGGTGAAGGCAAGACCTCATAAAACTTTTTCCCCATAAAAGATTCTGCCGGTACGTAAAACTTAGCTGGCGAACCGGCTTTATAATCTATAATTGTTCCATCAGCCTCGGTTAAAAAGCACAAATCAGGTAATGCTTTGAAAATAAGCTCTAGTTCAGATGTTTGTTGCTTTAATTGCTCTTCAATTCCTTTTCGATGAGTAATATCAACTCCAACTGCCCAATAGCTATAGCCAGGTACTGGGAACTGTTCTGAAATATTTGACCACATGATTGTTTTTATTTCTCCATTTTTGCATGTTAAATTCATTTCCCAATCTCGAAAACTTTTTCCACGAACCGAAAATTTCTTTTGCATTTGCTTGCGATAACTTTCATCAGGGTATAGCAGTTCAAGCGCTTTTGGATTCCCAACGATTTCTTCTGCAGCATAACCTGTTACGAGCTCACATTCCCGGTTCCATAATATAAATTTTCCATTTTTATCAAGAGCATCAACCATAATGGGCATATTTTGTAAGATTGTGTGTAGCTGTTCTTCTTTTTGAGAAAGTAAATGTATATTTTTTGTTTGGTTTTGAAGTTTATTCATTGCACTATCTACAATGAGTTTTGAAAGCATTTCGAAGTATTTTTGACAAGTAAGAATGTCATTTTTTATTGAACAGGCAACAAATGAACCAAGATGTTGCTCATGTAAAAAAAACGGAATTTCAATCTTTGTAAGTTGTTTATTTTCTTCTCGATTCATACCAAATGAAAAAACACATGCCATATTTTGATCAAGAAGTTGATGTGAAATGTTTGTTAATTTATAAAATTGTTCTGCCATGGTTTCTATTGTGTTTACATCAATGAGTTCCAATAGCCGAGCATTCATTCTCTTTCCACCTCTATATGTAAATTTAATACCAATTTTTAATCACGCTTCTCCATTATACGAATAATGTTCTCATAGGTATATAGCAAGAGCATAATTATTCAAATAAATTTTATTTTTCAATTAAAAAGTGTTCAAAATGGTATATAACTGCCTTTCCATACGTGTAATAGAATTAAAAAATTCACAAATTATTCACAAAATAATTTAAAAATATATACAATACTACCAATATATTCTATATAATGAGCTGTAATAAGGCTTCTATGAATCTCATAGAATACCTTACCCCTAATAAAAGTAAAAAAGAATCCTTTGTGGATTCTTTTTTACTTTTTTTCTATGACATATTGATAAAGAGCATGTGCAACACCATGTTCTTCATTCGATCGTGTTTCATAGTGACAAATCTTTTTAATTTCGTCTACTGCATTTCCCATCGCGATAGACATATGTGCTTTTTCCATCATTGAAATATCGTTAAGACCATCGCCTATCGCAACGGTATTCTCTACCGGAATATTAAGATGTTCAGCTAAAGTATATAAACCATTACCCTTTTGAGCGTCACGATGGTTAATCTCTAAATTATGCCAATATGAAGCAGTAATTGCTAGCTCTGTATTATGTTGAAAATGCCTTTTTAATTTTTGTAATTTCTCTATGTTATAGGAAAATGGTAAAAGCTTATGCACATAAATCTCTTCTGCTAATATTGATTTACAGCTTTCTGTGATATGAAATGCTGTATGTTCAAGATACAGTGCTGCGATGACCTCAAGCTCTTGCTGATCCATATCTTTATTTGATCTTTTTATCCATTCTATTTCATGATTTACACTTTCTTCACCATACGCCGGAACGTATACACCTCGATCTGTATACAGTTGATAATACATACGATTTTGTTCAAGATACTCGACAATTTCAAAGGCTTGTTTATTTTGAATTGGATATCTTTTCATCATTTTTTGATTCGTATAAATAAGAGCTCCGTTTTCTGCAATAATTGGACACTGTAAATTCGCTTCCAGTAAAAGTCGTTCAATATCGACAATAGAACGTCCTGTACAAATCGCTATCACATGCCTCTGCTCCTGACATTTTTGAATCGCTTCTGCATTTTCTTTACTAATCATTTTATTTCTTGAAAGAAGAGTTCCATCTAAATCAATCGCAATTAATTTCATTGTTTCGTCACCACTTTCTATAAATAAACATGCTCATATAAAGTGAAACCACTAATTAGTAGCCTTCACGAATCAGGATTATATGGGCAGTTGATTCCTCTATTTCCTTCCACTGAAATCGGATGGCTTCTTGTTCGTAAATAGTAGGATAAACAGATAAATCAGGTATCGTTTCCATATTTACTTTGTCAAACCCAACTTAGTTATAATTTATGAAAAGCGTTTCATGTCAAGAGATATTTTTAAATTCGTTTGAAAATATCTTAGATATTATAAAAAACATATTAAAAAAATGAAAACACCTACATAAAATAGGGGTTTTCATTTTTTAATACGCTTTATTCCTTCAAAAGAATAGGAAGTTGTTTTAACGTTTGTTCATTCTCTAATACACAGTTCGCTAAATGAAAGGATGGTGAAAGCTCTAGCTTTTTAAAATTGCTAATAAACGTAGTTAATGCAACTTCAGCTTCTAAACGAGCGAGTGGTGCCCCTAAACAAAAGTGTGGTCCTTTGCCAAATGTTAAATGTTTTTCATTTCCAGATCGATATAAATCAAAGCGATCTGCTTGCGGAAATTTATTCTCATCTAAGTTGGCAGCACTTATCCACGTAACAATCATTTGTCCTTTTTTCATTTTTGGTCCAAATATTGTTGTATCTTCTGTTATAGTACGGGCTAATGTAACTGGGAAACGATAACGTAGTACCTCTTCTATCGCTTTAGGAATCAGCTCTGGACTTTCGCCTAACTCTTTATATACCCCAGGTGCATCTACTAAAAAGCAATAAAAGCTATTAATAATAAGGTTTGTAGTGGTTTCATTCCCCGCGGCTAATAGTCCTAATGAAAATGTAACAATTTCCTCGTCAGTCAATCTTTCTCCTTCATACTCTGCTCTGATCAGGTCTGAAATAATATCTTCTTTCAAATGGTACCGTTTCTCTTGAACAATTGGGAGAAGATAAGCTTTAAATTCATGTAAAGTGACTTCTTTCTGTGTATCTAAATTGCTAAACTTCTCTTTGCTATATGGCATGAACAAAATATCTGACCACATCTTAATTTGTTTTCTGTCTGTTGTTGGAACACCTAATAAATCAGAAATAACAGTTACAGGTAGAGGTGCAGCAAACTGCTCTACAATATCGATTTCATCAAAATGATTCATATCTTGCACAAGTTCATTTGCAATTGCTTGTATCCGTGGTTTCCACTGCTGAAGACTTCTTGGGGTAAATGCTTTTGAAACAATTGATCGAATGTTTCGATGCTCTGGAGGATCAGAAGAATTTAAATTTACTCTTGTTTCTAAAGGAGGAATGGAAAATTGACGACGATCTCTTCTGCTTGAAAATAGGCGATAATCAGATAAAACACGGTTCACATCATCATATAAAAAGACATTCCATACATCTTGCTCCGCATCATAATAGACCGGATGATTTTCTCTCATATGCTTATACCACTCATAAGGATTCCACAGCTTTTCTTTTGTTTTAAGCTTTGAAATTTCATGAACCAAAATTACATTTTCAGGCGAATTCATAGTTCTTTCCTCCCTTTTCTATTAAAATAAAAAGTAATAGGTAGGCAGTTCAAAGATGTACAGACTAACATATGTTATTTTAACATATATAAAGGAGATATTTACGGATAAAAACTTGAGAAAAAATTAGGGGGGATACATATGTATGTTGATATTTTACTACTCGCAGAATTAACTTCTGGACCAAAGTATGGTTATGAAATAAAGAAAAACATTCAAAATCGTCTTGGAGAAAATTTTGAACTCAATCATAACATGCTCTATCCGGCTCTTCGGCGTTTTGAAGATATGGGAGCAATTACAAAAAAGGTCCATCAACAAATAGGTAAACCAAACCGTAACATTTATGCCTTAACTCAAACGGGTGAAGAAATCTTTTATGAAATGATGCGAGAGTTTCCAGAGAAACTAGCTTCTAATGATGCTGAATTTCTTGTACGTGTTGCATTGTTTGAGAAGCTGGATTACGAAGCTCGAAAAGAAGTTTTAACGACTCGTCAAAATGTGCTATATACACAATTAACATCTATTCAATCTTTATCTGAAACATCACTTTTTATTTCGGAAGTCGTACAGCAAAGTAAATCACGCATTGAGCATGAACTAGCTTGGATTACTTCTCTCATGAAAAAAATATAGAAAACTACAAAAAAGAAAATACAGTGAATGAAAATGAAATTTATTATCAATACTATAATTATTAAAAGGGCAACCACCTGCGGTTACCCCTTATTATTTAAGCTTCAGGAATGAAGGTTTTGCAATCAGTTTCTTCCGTTGTAGATGCTTTGTTACCTTTATGGCTCACTACATAAATTGCCTCTGCATTACATTTGTTTCCGTTACCCCAAAATTGACAGTTGTTTACTTCACATAAAACATCTTGTGCCATAAGTATCACACCTCCTTATTCTTTTATCATTAACAAATTTGAGAGGTATGATACTTCTATTTTTTATTTGTATTGATACTACGCTTAAGAATGATCATGTAGAATTAGACAAGAGAAACATTTTCCTCAAACTTTTTTTCTGTTATATAATTGATTTATTATTTTATAAATGATAAAGGAGATTGCATAATGAAAGATCCGTGGAATCCAACAACGAAAGAAATTATTGAATGGGCTTATACCGAAGATGCTATTTTCCCTGAACAAGACTGGGACTTATCGGTATGCAATATCACTAATGTCGCGGAAATGATACTGAATATTGCAAGTGATACAAATTGCCCCAACCAAGTTTTTTTTCTTCATTGTTTATATCTATTAGTTGGAGATGCTATTCGGACTAGCGGAAATACATATAATATAGAATCACTTCAAAATATCTTACAAAGTGCTGCAAATTCAACGAATACAGATATTTTAAGGTGGGTTGAGCGCTCCCAAACCCTTCTATCTAAACCAGAAACATTTTGTTACGACTTATGGTGTGATGGTGGTTTTGTTTATAAAATTGATAAAATGAATGAAAAAAGGAGGACTCATCTTTAATCATGGAGCCCTCCTTTTTTGCATATTTTTCACACTTAAGCGTCTAATAATTTTTTCAACGCTTCCATATCCCCACTTACAATCGCATTAATATTTTCAGAAATAATTTTTATATCCAAGTGCCACCACTTTATTTCTAATAGTCCATTTATGATTTCGTCTGAAAATCTCTTTTTAATTTCAACGGCAGGATTGCCACCGACAATTGTGTACGGTGGAATATCTTTAGTGACAACAGATTTTGTAGCAATAATTGCTCCGTCCCCTATCTTCACTCCAGGCATAATTGTCGCATCCATACCAATCCATACATCATTTCCAATAACCATATCTCCTTTAAATGGTAAGTCAGAAAGTTCCGGTGTGAATCTTTCCCATCCATGACCGAAAATATTAAATGGATACGCTGAAAATCCATCCATTCTATGATTTGCGCCATTCATTATAAATGTAACACCGGGTGCTATGCAGCAAAATTTCCCCATAACCAATTGGTCTCCAAAAATTTCATAATGATATAGCACTTGATCTTCAAATGTTTCCCCGTTTTTCGAATCATAATAAGAATAATCTCCAACAATAATATTTGGTTTTGTTATTGTATTTTTAATAAAATGAACACTCTTGTTACTTTCGATAGGATATTTCACATTCGGATTAGGATTCATGTTGGACGACACCCTCCTCATTTGAAGTTCCTACTACTGGTTTCAAATTATATATTGGTAAAATAAATAATGAACCAATAATAAATAGTAATGCTGTTCCTTCATACATTGTACTTAGTGAAAATACTTCTTTTAATGAACCAGCAATGCTCATCGTTAATACCATTGAACCTGTAAATAAAGGACTCAAAATTCCATTTACCCGTCCAATAAAGTCTGTATCCGAATTTTGAATAATAAGTGTGTTTATCCCAATTTGGATACAAGGAAGAGCTAAACCACTGAAAAACTGAGCGATAAGTGTGATCCATAAATTTGTAGAAAACCCAATGATACCGATGCCAATTGCCTGTGCTAACATTCCTAAAATTAACATCTTTTGCGGCGCAATATTTTTCGCAAATACCATCGCTAAAGCTCCGCCAATAATCATTCCAGCACCATTTACAGTTAATAGCCATTGTAAGCTTTCTTTTGATAGATCTAATTGTTCTGTCACGATAAAAATACCGAGTGGCTGAATCAGCCCAATCCCTAATCCTGCTGCCATAAAACAAATACCGAGTAATGTTAATGCTTTCTTTGCTTTTACATATTTAATTCCATCCACCATTTCTTGCAGCAAACTCATTTTTTTCTTTTCTTCTTGTTCTTCAACATCTTTTGGCAGAAATAACAAAACTAAAGCCGCAAATAAAAAAGCAATACCTGTCACAATAATAGAAGTGTAAATTCCGAAGGCTTGAAATATAAACGTTCCAAGTATAGGACCTAATACCATGAAAATCGCAAAAATGGTTTGATATAATGACATAGCCAACTGTACTTCTTCTGTAGATAGATGTTGTTTAAATAATTTCATACCTGAAGGCTGTGAAAATTGCGAAAGAATTGCAGAGATAAGTGTGACGAAAAATACAACTTTCCAACTTCCAAAGATCAGCGTAAGCAATACTGCAAATACTGATAAAGAACTTAAAGCTTCGCACCAAATCATCGTTCTTTTTGGTTTCCACCTATCCGCGAATGTGCCTCCTATAAATGAAAAAATGAAAATTGGTGCAAATTCTGCAACTGAAATCATTGAAATAGCAAATGCATCACCATTCGTCATATCCATTACATACAGCAGTACCGCAAAGTTTCGGATCCAAATTCCTATCTGGAGAAATAATGCTGAAGCAATAATTGCTTGCACAAATCGATTTTTTAATACTACAGATACACTAGCCTTTTGTTTTGTTTCTACATCCATTGACATAAAAAAGCCTCCTATTCCACATTCTAAATAGGAGGCAGCACAATCATATTATAAAAGACAGGTCTATTCGCAGCGCGAAAATACATCCCTTTTACATATAAAAATGTACATACTAATCCTATTCAGAAGAATATTTCGTTTTTTAACGAAGATTTCTTGAAAAATAGAATTAGTTGATCATTGGGATGTCTTCACCCTTCCGTTTCGATTTAAAATTACACATACATACTCTATGTGAACAATTTAAAATATATGCATGTCACAAATACCTATTCTAGAAAGATAATGGTAATTCCTCTAAAGATCGCATTAAATAATTCCCCTGCCACTTAATTTTTTCTCGCTCACCTTTTATTTGTATATTAGGCATACGTTTTAGCAATGTAGCAATTGCAATTTTTGCTTCTAAACGAGCAAGCGGTGCTCCTAAACAAAAATGACTTCCATGTCCAAATGCAATGTGGCGGTTATTTTCCCTCGTAATATCAAATACGTCCGGATTCATAAAGACATTCTCATCACGATTTGCTGATGCTAGTGAAATGATTACCATATCCCCCTTTTGAATCTTTTGATCATGAATTACAAAAGGTTCAGATGCCCAACGTGCCGTCGTAATTTCAACTGGAGAATAATAACGTAATCCTTCTTCAATTGCTGAATCAATAAACTCTGGCTTTTCTTTTAATAACTGTAGTTGATCTGTATTCTCTAGTAAAGCTAATACAGTATTTGTAATTAGATTCACAGTTGTTTCATGCCCGGCTACAATAAGTAACATAATCATTGAATAAAGCTCTGGTGCGCTTAACTTACTTCCTTCACTTTCAGCTTGAATTAATGCACTAACTAAGTCTTCTTTCGGCTCTTTTCTTTTCACATCAACCAAATATTGAAGATATGTAATAAATTCAGATAATTTCATTTCATTATCCTTTATTTCTTCTGGCGTTTCAGGTGAAGCAATTACCTCATGTGACCACACTCTAAACTTTTCTTGATCTTCTTTTGGAATACCGAGCATTTCACTAATTACATTGATAGGTAATGGGAATGCATAATCATTCACAAGGTTCAGAGAATTTGTATGTTCTACTCGGTCTAATAAAGTATCTGCGATATTCTGAATACGTTCATCTAATTGTGAAATCATTTTAGGAGTAAACGCTTTTTGAACAAGTGCTCGCAAACGACTATGATCAGGTGAATCTGAATTTAACATATGCTTCGTTAAATAGTCACTATTCTCAAGAGAATGAAATGGTTTTAACCCCTCTTGAGAAAATACATTTTCGGGATTTTTTTTCAAGCGAGAATCCTTTAAAAGTGGTAATGCATCTTCATATCTTGTAATAAGCCATTCTGTCCACAATTCACTCTTACATACGAATAAAATAGGTTGTAATTTACGTGATTCTTTATAAATCTCATAAGCATCTTCTTTAAAATCTGCAGAAGCTAAATGAATACCATCTTCTATTTTTCTACCAACCTTGTTTTTTAAAGACATTGCACTCCCCCACTTTCATGTATTTGTAAAAATCAATTCAATATAAATTATAACTTAACAAAAATAAGAAAATTGTAAATTTTTTGTTATGATCTTACTTTATATATTGAAAAACAATTAAATAATGGCATTTTCAAAAAAAGCAGGCAAGAAGAAAGTATTTTCCTCTCGCCTGCTAAAATTCTTTTTTCTTAGTTTATTTTTTGCTAAGCAAAGCACATGAAATTACTAATTTGTTGATATCGATAACTAACTTTTTGGCGACGACCAGCTCGCCATGTGTAACCTGATACTCCATTTCTTCTTACCTCAGTTGGGAAAAACCATAAATCTCTTCCAAACGGACCTGGTCGGTGTAAACGTAAGTATCCCCATCTCCCTAAACAATTACACATCCATGATTTTATATTACCGCTTTGTGCAGGAGCAGCGAACGTTGATGGTACAGAAGGAGCTTGAGATGGTGGTGGTGACGTGGGTGCATCTTCTGCATCATCAGGTCGATATTCCTCAAGTTCCACATCCCTCATTTCATCAGATGTTTCATAGCCAGAAATTTGCGGATTATAGTATGTTGTTTGATTATAATCTACATATGGAAAATAAGTTTGTTGATTATACATAACAAAATCACCTCCTATGATTTATTACTTTATCCAACATATGTTGGATTGCTTTTATATGTAGCTTATTTATGTAGCCCAAAATAACGCGGAGAGATTTAAGGATTCAATCAACCACTCTTCTCTTCTTGAAGTAAAAAAGATGTAAAACTTTATCTCTTAAATCAAAGAGGTCGAAATGAGCTTTGATTAAACTTTTTATAAAGCACAGAGATTTTTAAATTCAAACGTCAATACGATATCTAATATAAAAACTTCTGTATACAAAAAAAGTGCCTATGTGACATGACATAAGCACTTTTTTACTATTAATTAACCAGTATACATTACCTACACTACATTCGAAACAGCACCTAATGTTTGTCACTTTTTTAACCGAACACTATAATAGCGCATCGCTTCCAAAGTCCCTTCCATTTCGAATACACCTTGTTTAATTAACGTACGCAAACGATATTCAAGAAAAACATCGCCAACTGACTGTTCTATCTGACCAAGAACTTCTCCAATAAGCCTCGCTGATTTATAAAATTGTTCTTCTGCTCTTTCTCTCTCCAGGTTCTTTGCACATTCAATGATAAAAGAATCGAAGTAAGTTTCTTGCACAGATGAAACTTTATGATTTTCCCAAATTCGTAATAAATTTTTCGTTTCAGAAAACCGCTGCCATTCTTGTTCAAATTGTTGTCGCGATTTTTCAGTAAGTACTGTACCATTCTCATACGTCTCATAAATTGTTGCTAGCTGCTCGGGCGTTAACGCACTCGTCCCGTGAATCCCATAAATTTCATTCTCTTTTTGAAACAACTCTTTATGAGCCTCTGCTGTATTAATGATTCGAATATTTTTCTTATTTCTCAAATGAACAATTGCAAAACATAGTCCAACATGTTCATTTGCATTCTCTCCACTCCAAATCGTAATTGGCGTATCCCTTGGAATAGACTGTAGTTCTTTTAATGATTGAATAAACTTTGGTAAATATTCTTCTTCAAAATATAAATCTTCTAAATTTAAGTTTTTCGATAACCATTGCTGTCTCAAATGTTGTCCAGCGATTGTCTCCAGCTGATTGATTGGACCAATCGAAAAAAACTCTGAAAATGAAATAACATACTCTTGCTGCAATTTCTTTTTCTTTAACATGTACTTTAAACAACCTGCACTAGATTCCCCAAAAGTAATATGAATGTGCGTGCTCTCGGATATATTTTTCTTATGCAATTTATTATCTATCAATTCGTTCGGAATGCTCGTTAAATATGTAAATGAGTCTTCGTTGTAATTATTTTTTAACAAATCTAATTGCACTAAAATACCTTGAAGTAACTCTTTCGCTTCATCTTCTTGCATTTCATTGACGACTTTTTTTATTTTTTCTATTGTTTCTATCATTTATTTCCCTCTATTCATAAAATGCTATAATGTTTAGTGTAACATATATAAAATAACCTCTTTGTTTTTTTATGAAATAATAGCTAAAAAGAATGAAAAAGATAAAAAAGCACATAGTGGAATAAACAACATGCTGTCCATTTTAGCAAAATACGTATCTTTTTTCTTTTTAAAGATGCCAAAATAATTAAATTCTCCAACCACTCTTAACCCAAACACCAACATACAAATCCAAGAACCACTTCGAATGATCATTTGAGGGATAAATGAAGGAATTATTTCTATCTCCCATAGTAAAAATAAAGCTGCAATGCTTAATAAGAGCGCAACTAATAATGTCATACCCATTCCAGGAGTGAAAGTTTTTTCTCCTGACTCAGTTGGAATCACTGCATTTATCCCCCATTTTCCGCCAAATGCCCAGTAAACATGCAATATACTAATACACATTAAAAGACATGCTGATATAGCGATGATAATAAGCAATATTAACACCTCCAACAATGTATTCTCTACCCCACTTAAGAATATTAAATAAAATAATACTTAGCAACCTATTTTAAAACCGTACAATAAAGTGAAACTTTAATCAGAGAGGGGCCTTAATTATTAGTTGAACCAAATGCTCGTTAATGCGGGATAAATGTAAGTATGCTAAATTCACAAGAAAAAAACACATAGAAAAGCGATTTTCTGCCCAAAACTGAACCGAAAATCGCTTTTTAAATCCTTCGACATACATTTATTTTCGATTATTCATTTCAAACACTTGTTGTACATCTTTATCACCGCGTCCCGATAAATTAACAATAATACTTTGATCGTTTCGTAAAGTTGCTGCTAATTTCATTGCATACGCCACTGCATGGGAACTTTCTAATGCAGGAATAATACCTTCTACACGAGACAATTTATGAAACGCTTCTATCGCTTCGTTATCATTAATTGCTACATATTCTGCACGACCTGTTTCTTTATAATAACTATGCTCTGGTCCAACACCTTGATAGTCCAATCCCGCGGCAATGGAGTGTGCATCTGCAATTTCTCCATTCTCGTCTTTCATCATATAACACTTAAATCCATGGATAATACCAGGCTCTCCTGCTGTAAGTGGTGCTGCATGCATACCTGTTTCAATCCCTTTACCACCTGGTTCAACACCTACCATATTTACTTCTTTATCATTATAAAATGTGGCAAATAAACCAATCGCATTACTTCCACCACCTACACAAGCAACCAAATAATCAGGTAGACGTTGTTCTTTTTCAATGTGCTGTGCTCTTGCTTCTCTTCCAATTACAGCTTGGAAATGACGAACAATTGTTGGATACGGATGTGGTCCCAGTGCAGAACCTAATAAATAAAATGTACTTTCATAGTTTTGAGCGTAATCTTCAAGCGCCGCATCTACTGCTTCTTTCAGAGTGCGTCCCCCTTCTTGTACAGCAATTACCTTTGCCCCTAATAATTCCATACGAAATACATTTAATTGTTGACGTCCTGTATCCATTCCTCCCATATAAATCATGCAATCTATTCCGAACATAGCGCATGCAGTAGCTGTAGCCACTCCATGCTGTCCCGCTCCAGTCTCTGCAATGATACGTTTTGCTCCCATTCTCTTTGCGAGTAAAATTTGTCCTAATACATTGTTAATTTTATGTGCTCCAGTATGATTAAGATCTTCTCTTTTCAAATAGATTTTTGCACCACCAATTTCTTCACTCAAACGCTTTGCATAGTAAAGTGGATTAGGCCGCCCTACATATTCTTTGAGATAGTATTCATATTCTTTTATAAACTCTGGATCATCTTTATATTGATTAAATGCATCCTCTAGATGAATTAAAGCCTCTTGTAGTTGTTCTGGTACAAAACTACCTCCGAATTTTCCAAAATATCCATTTTCCGCATGTAATAAATTCATGTTACTTCCTCCCTTTAGTTATTAATTGTTGAATAAAAAAAGCGTGTGAACGCAAAAAACCCCCTACATGCATTAAAGCATGTAGAGGGCGATATATACGATTATACCGTGGTGCCACCTCTTTTGATTCTTTGTCACATAGACTAAGAACCCTCTCGTTTTTGGATACGGAAAAACAAATTCGATATCCTCATCCTTATAACGGCGGAACCCGGGTCGCATACTCCTAACGTTTCAGCGTACCTCTCCTAAGCCCATTCAGTATAATCTATCGTACTGGATCGCACCATCTCCAGCTCTCTGTAACGCATCAATTAAACGTACTTTTCTTAGTCAACGATTTTTATTATTTAAATTTAAATATGATATTATCCGATTGTTTATGTTTTGTCAATAAAATTTGAAAATTCAATCTCTTTTTCCATCAGAATCTAGAAGGAATATCTAATATACGTAATTAAAAAAACGCAGTACCCTTTCATCATAAAATAGGGCATTGCGTTTTTAAATATTTGTCTAGGAATCTCCTCTACGCATTATAACGATTTCTTCTTCGTTCCATTCTTGTTTGACCTTGCGTTGTTTCTATTTCATGATGTTGATGCTCCGTTTGCGTTGTATGATACATTGGCACTCTTTCTTCACGATTTGGTTCATACGTACGTGTTTCTTTTGGGTTAGAAGATTTTCTACTGAACTTTGGTATCTTCACCTTCAATCTTGGTAAACTCGGAATGCGAATTTTAAAATTCGGTTTAATTCGTTTCTTTTTTTGTTTGAATAGATTTGTTGTTTCTTGTTTTTCATTGATACTACCACGCTTTAGCATGTTGGCAAACAACCCACCAAGTATAAATCCGACTACTAGTAAGAGTAGATACAGTCGTTCTGAAGTTAATAAGTTCAGAACACGTCCAAGAACAGCTAATGATTGGGTTTGTTTTATATCCCACAATAAACCACCCCATAATGTCAGTAATCCTAAAGTAATTGCATAGGTACGGAATCGGAGTATAAGTGGAATTACCGCAATACATGCAGCGATTTTTGCGTTTGCTAGTAACGAGCTAGTTGTTACGTATTGGTTCCAAATTGAGAGCAAGAATGTGATAAATATAGTGTAAGCGAGCCAACTACATATTCGTGAATACATTCGTTTTGCATAATAGCTTCCAAAGCTCGTGAAAAACAACAGTCCTCCTAAATAAAATGACAATTCAAGAGGAATTTTTTTCATAATACCTGCAATTGGGAACAGGAAGCTGAGTACCATTAAAAGCACATCAAGTTTCTTCAAAACTCTCATCCCTTTCTTTTTTCTATCTTTCTTCTATATTACTAAGCAAATTTTCTTGTTTTTTAGCATGTTTCTCACTTCCACCAAATTATCGTGTATATGCATGCAAATAATAACATTCCTAAAAAACATCTTAATCCTACTAGTACTAAAAAGTAAACAAAAAAACAAGGCTATACTTGACAATAGAGATCTAGATTTGTATAAAGAAATGACAAATCCCGCTATTTGTAAATTAGCGGGATTTTCAAATTAGCCTTTTGTACTACTTCTTGTTCTTTTCCTATCCAAAAGTTGGTATTTTAAAAATGATTTTATCTTACATGTAGAAAATCGTAATTAAATGATACTGTCCCTATTCTTATTTCGATCTTTCTTGCACCCAAGTAGCGATATCATTAATAACATACTCAGGGATATTGGCAGGACTATAATATTCATCCGGTCTACTTAATTCCCCATCACCTTCTGTAAAGAAGTGATTTAACTTCGGATACAGTCGATAATCTACGTTATCTCGTTCTTTTAATTGTTCTTTCCAAAGAGGAATTTCGATTTTTGATTGAACTTGATAGTCTCTTTCTCCTTGAATAATAAGAAGAGGTGTCTTTTGTTCTTTGGACATTTCTGCTGCTTTAGTTTTACGGATAGAATCCCAAAATACTGGTGATCCTAAATAAAAATCTTTTGGAGGGTTTTTGCTAGAAAAATTAGGATCATTTAATAATTCAAATTGCGATTTGTAAAATTTATATTCTTCAGGTTTCATTCCTCCAATAGAAAAAAGATACTCAAGCTGATCCAAAACAACATCTTGGATCGTACGAGCGGGTCCTCCCATCACAATTGCTCCAGCAATATTTTGATTTTGGTCTTTTTCGATCATTTTTGGAACCATCATTCCACCTTGACTATGGCCAAGAATATAAATTTGATTCTTATCTATCATAGATTCATTTTGAAGAAAACGAGTTGCAAGAAGTGCATCATCCGTTGTCTCTTTATCAACTGTATAAAAAGGACTAAATTGTGTCTTCAATCCATGTTCATATGTTCTTTTATTATAACGAAGAACAGCAATTCCCTTCGAAGCAAGACCTTCAGCTAAATCGCGAAATGGTTTTAAAGCAAACGCAGTTTCATCCTGATCGCTTGCTCCAGATCCTTGAACAAGAATTACCGCTGGGAACGGCCCCTCTCCCTTTGGAACAGACAATGTCCCTGGTAATGGAAACGCGCCACTTCCGACTACTACTTCTTTTTCAACAAATGATTCCGACTTACTATATGATGGTCGCTCTGCAACAGTACGATACGACATACTAAGTTGAAATTCATCTATTTTTCCAGATGGATCTAATTTAATTAGTAAAGGCACAGTAAATTTTTCAAAAACCAATCCAATCTCTACATTTGTATGAACGGAATTTGTCTCTTTTTGTTTTACCTCTCCAATGCCAATAAAAGAACCTGCTTGTAATTGTACCGGGAGTCCCTTCCAATAACTCTCCAGCCATTCTTCAGATATTATCTTCTGTAAAGAGCGAGAAGTTAAATCAAATGCAGATTTATAATTTTCAGTATGCATATAACGGATAAATTTAAGAGTAGTAGATATAACAGGATTTTCATCATCCGCATTGTCTATTTCTTTCATATTTGAGTTTGACTCTTTTAACATTGAGATGAATGGATGGTTGAACGGATTATTATATGTATTGGGATAAAAGCTTGTTTTCAATACATCTGTATTCCCCCCCTCATATAGACTTGAAGAAATAGCGAAATTTGTAGGTGAAATTTCTTCCTCAGCATGTGAAACAAAAGGAACACTTATCATACAAATTGTACTAACGAGTAAAAACTTATTCCCTATTCGTTTTCTCATTCTCATATTTATTGACTCCTTTCAAAATTAAATTTTTTTAATACAACATTTAGTATTGTAAGGAAATAAAAAGTGTTAAAGAGATTAATAATCTCTCCTCCCTAACATTCAATATAAACTACCTTCCACCTCTTTTTTATTATGTAATTTTTTTATAATATGTAATCAATTAATTACTAAAATTAATTGATTACATGGATAAATCCATACAAAAAAATGACTAAACTAAGTTAGTCATTTTCTATACCCTTGCATCTATCTTTTCCTTATACACCTACATCTTCTACTTGTTCTTCCACTGGCCACTTTTCTAATGTGTAAGCCATCTCCCAAAATGAATATTCATATTGACTGCTAATTACAAAGTGTTGTTTCATTCGCTTACGATCAGCTTCTGTTACTGTTTCCGCAATCGCATCTAATCTAGCAATTTGCTCTTCTACTAAAGTACGGAACCAGTCAGAGCCATATGCGGAAATCCATTCTTGATAAATCGGTTCTTTAGGTTGACATTCTTTTAAACGTTCACCAATTTCATAATAAAGCCAATAGCACGGCAAAATTGCTGCGATAATATCCCCTAAATGTCCTTCATATGCAGCACGATACATATGTGATGTATATGCATAAGCAGTTGGAGCAGGAACGAATGATTCTTTTTCTTCCGCCGTAATACCTAGTTTTTTCGCAAAATTCTCATGTAGTGATAATTCAGCCTGATATGTATTTTGTGCATGGTGTGCCATACGAGCCGTTGTTTCTAATTCAATAGCTTTCGCTGCTCCTAACGATTGGACTCTTGCGAAATGACTTAGATAATATGAATCTTGCAGAACATAATAGCGGAAACTAGCTACATCTAATGTTCCATCTCCTAGTTTTGTAACAAACGGATGATTAAAACTTGCTTCCCAAATCGGATTAACTTCTTTACGTAATAACTGTGAAAATGACATGATAAACCCTCCCATAAACGTTTTGATTAAAACTTGCACCTACTTCAAATAGATGTACAAAATAAAAAAACTTTCTTTACACGCGTAAAGAAAGTGGTTTGGACATCATCAATATTTTAATAAATATCCTCTTCTGTCACTTCCACTTCCCTACGCTAGTATTACCCAGATCAGGTCCTAAGGGTCTCAAAAATATATTTTTGATCTCAGCCTATATAGAGGCACCCCTAGTGGATTACATATAAACTATTTAACTCGATATTTATCATAACATATTCTGGAATACTATCAAATATGATTCATAAATTTAACACTTATAATATATAAGTGCACAAATGTTATCTATCTTCTACTAATCTCTCAATCTGCTCCTTCACATTTGAATTACAAATACCACCGTGATAACAAATTACCGTCTCTATATCAAATTCTAAAAATCTTCTAAGTGATTCTGTAGCTTTTTTCATGTCTGGCGTTGTGTGCGAAACAGGTCCTTTTAAGTTTCCATCAACGCATACCATCGCGTCACCCACAATTAATGTTTTATATTTTTCACTATATAAACTGATATGTCCTGGAGTATGTCCTGGAGTATGAATCACTTCGATACCCTCTAAAAATGGTAGTCTTTGTCCATCTTCTAATGTCCAATTTACTTTAGCTGTCGGCGGATTTTTATATAGTGCTTGCACAACATCTGGAAGTGCCGCCCATTTCTCTTCACTCATTTTATTTGGATCTCCTTTAATAAGGGGCAGCTGTCCTTCAATGTAAGGTTTGTCCAATTCATGGGCGTACACTTCAATAAAATGATCTGCTTTCTGCTGTAATTCAGGAAGACTTCCAATATGGTCTATATCTTGATGGGTTAAAATCACTGCTTGTAATTGTTCAAAAGGCACTCCAATACCAATCATCGTATCGCAAATCGCTTCTAATTGGCCCGGCATACCAGTATCGACTAATATAGCTTTTTTTCCATCCCAAAGTAATGTTGGATTTAATTCGAATTCTTGAATTTTTAATTTCAACACAGCTAGACCGTTTTCTATTTTCATATTACAAGTCCCCCTCGGTACATAAATTAGTGAAGTTATTTTACTTACTAAAATGTATCACGCTAAGGTTTTTAAATCAAGTGTTAAATAATTAATAATAACATAAAAATATTTATTTGTCAATGTATTTTAATCTAAAACTAGATTTTTTCATCACACATCTTTTCGATACAAATTAATTAAGTCTTTCAGAGCTGCCGCTGCTGCTCCTCTTGGACTCGAGGCTCCCCCGATTGAAGTAACTTTCCCCATCGTATCAGTATGAAAAGTAATTCCTTTTTCCGTTCCATTTACATAAGCCAATGGATGTCCTTTCTCTATTTCACGCGGGCATACTTCAAGTTTCAGATTTCCTGAATGATCTTTATATACCGATCCAATTAGTTTCAAAGATTTACCTTGTTCTTTTGCTTTCAGTATATCTTGTTTCGTAATGCTCTCTATTCCTTTTATAGATATAGAATTTAATGAACACTCTGCTTGCAGCAGACTATTTGCCAATAATAAGAGTTTACAAGCACTATCCATTCCACTTATGTCTAATGATGAGTTTGTTTCAGCGATTCCTTTTTGCTGAGCTTGATACAATGCTTCCTCAAATGTTATATCTTCTTCGTACATCTTTGTAAGAATATAATTTGTCGTCCCATTTAAAATACCTTCTATACTCTCAATTTGACATCCAGCTAAACTAAATTGTCCAATATCTAACGTGGGGAGTGCAGCTGCAGTTGCCCCACTGTAACGAATGCTTGCGTTTGCTTGTGTTGCTTTTTCCTTTATTTCTTTCCACGCGGTAACAAGTGCTCCTTTCGAAATAGCTACTACATCCATATGGTTTTCAATCGCTGTTTCGATATACGTTCTTCCAGGTTCACCAGTTTGAAAATTAGTTGGTGTTGATTCTATTAATACATGACCAACAGGAATTTTTTCACTATTATCAAGTGGATAGCGGCTGAGATATTTCCCCAACGCATAAGAACCTGTACCATACGTTAATAATTCTTTTATATGTAAACCGTTGACGTTATAGAGATTGACTGTACTTCCAATAACTCCAGTACAAACAAGTTCTATGCTGTACATCTCTTTTATATATGAAGCTTTCTCAAATACTAATCTTACAAACTCTTTTCCAACAGTTCCATATCCAGATATCACTATATTTATCCTCATATTATCACCTCAGGCTATTATGCTATTTTTAAAGTTAACTTCATTATACTCTGAAAGTACGCTGTGATTCACGAAGTAAAGCTCCCTCAAAAGAATTTGAAGGAGCTGTTACATTTCAATATAAATATGGATCCAGTTATTTTGGTAAATCTTTGTAACGTTCAAAAACAGGTAAAGTAAATTGTTCGTCCCCAATCATTACCATGCCGTTCGTAGGCCGTTTATTTTCTTCAGAGGAAGAACAGGCACTTAGGCTTGTTACGATTTTTTAACCATTTTTTCATTTCTTTCTTATAACCTCTACGTAAACATATACTACCATATTTTTTCTTACTTATTTTTAAGAAATCATTGCATGACTATTTTAATACTTCATTTCTTTTCCTATATGACAGGTGTCATTTGCTTTAACTGACACCAGTGCATACAAAATATTCCTTTTTAAAGATACAATAATGACAAAATCATAAGAAAAGAGGAAAATAATGAGTAATAACAACAAAAGAATTCGTTTGCTTGATATATTAAGGGGCTTTGCTGTATTAGGAACACTTGGTACAAACATTTGGATTTTTGCATATCTAGGGGATGTTTCTTATATCTTTACGTTTGATCATGCAATTTGGTGGATGTCAGTTAATGATTTCATTCGTCTACTCGTTCTATTTTTTGTGAACGGAAAACTTCTCGGTTTATTAACAATTATGTTTGGTATAGGACTTGAACTCAAATACCAACAATCTTTACGCAAAGGCAATACATGGCCTGGCGTTTACCTATGGACTTCTTTTGTACTTTTATTAGAAGGTTTCATTCATTTCACCTTGGTTATGGAATATGATATTTTAATGAGTTACGGCATAACCGCAATAATTGTTGCTTTTATTATTAAACTTGGTGACAAATGGATTAATCGAGCTATGAAAATGTTAGGTATCTTTCACGGGGCTGCTATGCTTTTCATTCTTGCTATATTTATGTATTTAAAATTCATAGGAAGTAACATTTCGCTAGGTAACGCTAATGAAATTATAACCCTTTATAGTGATGGAACTTGGTTTGAACAAATCCATTATCGCCTAACAAACTTTATCGCAAATCGACTAGAAGTAATTTTTGTTATCCCAATGAATATTGTCCTTTTCCTATTAGGAATACGTCTTATGCGCGCTGGCGCCTTCTCCCCTGATGAAAACGGGAAAAGAATTCGTACAAAAATGCTTAATATCGGCATTATGATTGGTGTCCCTCTCAATCTGTTAATCTTTATTCCAGGCGGTATCTTTGATTTACCAACTCGCTATTTATTTGCACCTTTCCTTTCTATTTTGTATATTGCATTGATTGCTAAAATGATAGAAAGATTTGAACACTTTTGGTTATGGCAGCACCTTGAAAATGTAGGGAAAATGTCTCTTAGCTGTTATGTTCTTCAAAATATTCTTTCTTCCATTCTCTTTTACGGTTGGGGCTTTAGCCTTGGCGGGAAAATGAACTCATTATCGATTGTCTTTATTTGGCTTTGTATCTGCTTCTTTGAAATGTATTTCGCAACATTTTGGCTAGCAAGATTTAAATTTGGTCCAATGGAGGCCGCACGAAGATACACATCTGGTTTCATTAAGTAAAAATGATTCTTAGTGGGATTTCACCATTCTCACTAAGAATCGCTCTTTTTAAGATTTTGTGTACTTTACCATGAAATAGAACTTATTATAAAGTCTTATTCCATCTTAGTAGGAGGGTAGTAAAATGTTTAAAAAAATTTATCCCCACGATCAAATTGAAAAGTACTTATACTTAGATATTATTTTTATTGTCCTTTTGATTTACAATGTAATTCGAGCAGAAACAACCATTAACTTATTCTTAAAAATTGTTCTTTTACTGCTCGTTTTGTTGTCTTTTTACTTCGCATTGTGGTATAGAGATTGGCGCCTTCTCTTTTCTAGTTTATTTAGCTGCGTATTATTTGCACTACTTGCAATATTCATCGAATCACGGTTACTTTTGTATGGTTTTGTCATCGGGAATTTATTAGGAAGAGCCCAATCTAAATTGTATATCGGCATCGGTACAGCAGGTATCGCAATGATGTTTTTTCTAGTTAGTTGGTATACCTTTGGTCAGCCTTTTTCCATATTAAAAACTTCTTTTCTTCTTGTCTTTATTCTTCAACTTATACAGCCATTTGTCATCCACGTCCGGGAAAAAGCAAAATCTTTACAAAAAGAGCTAAGCGCCGCAAACTCTCAAATTGAAAGATATATCCAAGAAGAAGAAAGACACCGCATTGCCAGAGACCTTCATGATACACTCGGACAAACATTAACAATGATTAAACTGAAAAGTGAACTGACAATACGATTAATAGAAAAGGACACAACACAGGCGAAACAGGAATTAAATGATATTTTAGACACATCACGTTTTGCATTAAAACAAGTACGTGAACTTGTTACTGATATGAAATATATATCAATTGAAAGTGAATTAAATCACCTACGTGAGTTATTACGAACAGCCAGTATCCAATTCACAATTCATGCAACCGGAAACGCACCTTTGCTGACAAATGTTGCGGAAACAATGGTTGCCCTCTCTATAAGAGAGGCTATTACAAATATTCTAAGGCATAGCCAAGCAAACCATTGTACAATCGTTCAAAAAATGGATACAAAATGGTTTCAAATAAAAATACACGATGATGGGATTGGCTTTCAACATGATTCACTTGGATTTGGAGTTCAATCAATTCGGGAACGAATGAAGATGATACATGGCACAGTAGATATACATACATTAAGAAACAACGGCACAACGATAATTTTAAAGATACCTATTTCAACAAACCTAGTAAAATCAAATTAGTCTTGTAAAACGATACAAGAAAGGCGGCAGTAAAATGATTCGTATCGTAATTGCGGAAGATCAAAAGATGCTTCGCGGAGCCCTCGTTTCTCTATTAAAACTAGAAGATGACATTGAAGTGATTGCAGATGTTTCAAATGGGCTAGATGCTTGGAACATTATTACAAAACATCGACCCGATGTGTGTCTTCTCGATATCGAGATCCCCGACATTACTGGACTTGAAATCGCAGAAAAATTAAGAACTATTGGACATCCCTGTAAAATAATGATTGTTACAACTTTTGCTCGTCCAGGATACTTACAAAAAGCGATGGACGCAAAAGTGGAAGCATATTTACTAAAGGACGAACCAATTGAATTTCTTATTGAAGCGATTCATAAAGTAATGAATGGTGAACGTATAGTAAGTACAGATCTAGCTGCTACGCTGTTTTTAAAAGAAGATAACCCACTAACTGACCGTGAAGCAGAAATACTCCGTATGGTTAAAACTGGAATGACAACGAGAGAAATCGGTAAAACATTGTATTTAACAAACGGAACGGTTAGAAATTATTTATCATCCTCCATTCAAAAACTTGAAGCTGAATCAAGATTTCAAGCCATTCGTATTGCTGATGAAAAAGGTTGGATATGATGTAAGATGCGGTGTAGAAAAAGGGATGCTATTACATCCCTTTTCTTCCCTTTTAAAATACAAGTTTATTATTAGTTAATTTAAATATTATTTCTTATATCAAAAAATTCAGTGTTTTTGAAGTCTATTTTTTCCTTAGTGCAAATACTATAATCAAATGAAAACTACAAGAAAGGAATGGGATAACCAATGAAACAGCAAAAGCAATATTGGAACGAGGTCGCACATGAAAAGCAATTTACAACCCCTTTTCGATTTGATTTATTTCAAACACATGTAAAGCAAGGAGCTACTATTTTAGACTATGGATGTGGCTACGGAAGGACATTACGCCAGTTAAGAAAAGCACATTTTTCCAATCTTTATGGCGTTGATTTCTCAGAAGAAATGATTAAACGAGCAAAATTAGACGATACAAGTATTCATTTTAGTGTCGTTGAAGATAAAAAACTAGCATTTTTTGATAACTTTTTTGACTCTGTACTATTATTTGCAGTACTAACTTGTGTTCATAGTAACGAGGAACAACAAGAAATTTTAGATGAAATTAAAAGAGTCTTAAAACCTAATGGAGTGGTTTATATTAATGACTTTCTATTAAATCAAGATGATCGTAATGTAAAACGATACGAACAATTCTATCAAAAGTATGATATATACGGTGTATTTGAATTACCAGATGAAGCTATTTTGCGTCATCATAGTGAAGAGCGAGTAAAGGAATGGATGAGGGATTTTAAACAACTAGCATATGAGAAAGTAGAGTATACTACAATGAATGGAAATCGATCTAATGGGATAGTTTGTATGGGAAAGTTAATAAAATAAAGTATTTAGCAATTTAAAAAATATTGGTTTTATAAACTAACCGATGATGAATGTCCAAAAACCTATACGCGATAACATCTTTACAAAAATGCAGTAATCTTTCAGTTACATTCTTAAGAACATAAGGGTTCGTAAATACAAGTCCTTATGTTCTAGTTATGTTATTAAAAAAATATTTAACTCTTTTTCACGTTCAAGCTTGTTGTAAAATACTCGATTCCCCTTCTTCTTCTTTTTTTAACTGTGATCTATTTACCATTCTACTTAGTCTTGAAAATCTAATAATGATACCATTTTTTCAACACCTATTACATGTATAAGTAAAGGTATCCTCGGACCACTCGGTTGATTGAGAACAAGTCTATAAATGATTTTAAAAAGTAATTTTTGATTCTCTTTCATTACCTTTTTATTTTCATTCTGACAAATTGCATAAATATGTTCCATTAAATTTGGATTATTTGCATTTGTACGAACCATTTCACAAGCTTCCAAGACCCATTTTTTCTGTATGTCTTCTAATGATTCGTAAAAATCCCAATCTTTCTCTTGGTTCACTTCAATCATTTTTTGAGGCTGTAAATTTCGAATCCAGTGTTTTGCACGGTTACTTATTTTCATGATGTCAATCAAGTTATAGTCTTCATCCGTTTTTGCTAATACTGCCTGTAAAATTTGATTATCAAAATTCACTAATGGTAAGATACCTGCTACTTGATTAAACTTTGGTAGTCTAGCTTTTTCAGTATTCGTTCTTGAAAGCTTCAATGCACCACATAAATCTTCATTATTTAACATTTTATTTTGATAACATTCCGTGTACCTTTCATACTCTGTATAATTGCGAAGTACATCCTCATCCATACCAATATGGAATGTAGCATTTGGTTTGTATTTTGAAAACATAAATAGAATGACTTCTGGCACATACACATTCAATAACTCACTTGGAGTAATTATATTCCCAGCAGAACTAGACATTTTTTGATTGTCACCTTTTATTCCGATAAAATCATAGGCAACATAATCTGGTGCCTCATAATGAAAGATTTTTCTAACTATCTCCTTCGAAACATTATAACTACCTGTTTCAGCTGAATGATCTCTACCTCCTGGTTCAAAAATCACATCTTCCATCATCCATCTCATCGGCCAATCAATTTTCCAATTTAATTTTATATGACTCGTTTGCATTATTGATAATACATTGCGATTCCCACACTCACATTCATATTGGATTGTTTCCAATGTTTCATCAAAATTTGTTATTTTTGTTGAATCTTTGCAGCATTGCTTACAATATAGTGTAATTGGATAAAAAGTTTCTCGCTCATCTTCGGACGATTCGCTCGTTTTAAATTTCATTAATATATCGTAGATTTCTTTTCTTCTTTTTAATGAGTGTAGTATATGTTGATTATATCTCCCAGTTCTATATTCTTCATGTTGATAAATAAACTCTACTTCAATTCCAAAAGCCTCCAACGATTTTTCAAATTCTTTTTCAAAATGCTCTGCATACGATTTATGACAACCATATGGATCTGGAATATCACAGTATGGCATACCTATATACTTCTTAAATGATGGATCAATGTTTTTCGGAACTTTTCTAAACCGGTCATAATCATCCCATGAAAATATAAATCGTGTCTTTTTTCCTAAATCTTGAAGTGCTTTTACAACAAAGTAAGTCGTAATGATTTCTCGAAAATTACCTATATGAACAGAACCGGAAGGACTAATTCCAGATGCGCATACAAATGTTTCTTTATTTGGATGTTTTCGAATCAGTTCATGTGCTATTTGATAAGCCCAATGCATGTACAATTCACCCCTATGAAATTTAATATTTATTTTCTACCTTCTTTTTCAAAATAAAAAAACTCCCACCCCCAAGATTATTCATCTTGAGGACGAGAGTTGTTTACTTCGTGGTACCACCTCAGTTTATTAATATGTCACCATATTAATCTCTTCAGGTACGGCTCAATTCGCTTATACCCTATCTCTATAACGGGAGAACCCGCCGCATCATCCCTAAATTAATTAGTTCCTTGCGAAGCTCCAAGTCTTTTTTCATTAAGATTCTTACTCCTCCTTCTCAGCTACCGGAGTTCTCTGTATGCAATCATTCTTAACTACTCTTCTCTTCATTGCTATTTTTGTTATAAGTTATTTTTACATATAATAATTTACTACACTTTTATTGTCAAATTTTTCTGAGACAAAGGGTGTATGCCCCCTTTCAACGAATTTATATAGGTTAGCTTTTTGGAAAGGAGAAAAATACATTGTTAGAAAAATTAGAATTAGTTGTCGATGCACGAGCAAGTTTAGGAGAAGGCCCTTGTTGGGATGAACAGAAACAACTACTATACTGGGTTGATATTCTCGAAAAAAAGTTATTTATATATAACCCGGCTACAAATAGTAATCGCGAAATTTTATTTGACCAACAAATCGGGTGTGTCGTTTCAGATACATCCGGCGGGATGATATTAGCAATGAAGCAGGGGTTTCATTCTCTTAATCTTGAAACAGAGGAACTGAAGCACATTCATGACCCAGAACCTCATCTGCTGGAAAATCGCTTTAATGATGGAAAGTGTGATCCTGCCGGACGATTTTGGTCGGGCACTACCGATTTATATGGAGTCAATACAGCAGGTTCTTTATATTTCTTAGATACTGATTTTAGCGTAAAAAAGCAATTAAATAATGTAAATACATCCAACGGCTTAGCTTGGTCACCTGACCATCGGTATCTTTACTTCATTGACACGCCTACTAAAAAAGTCACTCGTTTTGATTATGATATACACACTGGAACAATTAGTAACCCAATTGATATCATTAGGATTCCTAATGACGAAGGATTACCTGATGGTATGACAATTGATGAAGAAGGTTGTTTATGGATTGCACATTGGGGCGGCGCTAAAATCACAAGATGGAATCCAATGACTGGTGAAAAGATTTTAACAGTGCCAGTTCCAGCACTCAATGTAACTTCATGTACATTTGGAGGATCTAACTTAACAGAATTATACATTACTACTGCCCGAACAAGAATGAATCCAAATCAATTAGAAGTGTACCCATATGCTGGTGGCGTATTCCGAATAAAAACACAGGTGAAAGGCTGTCCTACTTATCAGTTTAATCATAAGAAATCACAGAAAAAAAATGAATCGAGTAACAGACAATAGAAGTAAATTTCCCCACTGAAATGATGATAAATATACTTAAGAATACATATAAGGAATGGAAAGAACTCCATATAAAAGTAAAAATCATTATCATACAACATCATGTGTAATGGAAAGTACATTCAATTCAAAACAAATACGATAACCTTTATAGGGTACAATTTCTTGTAACTTCTTTGTTCATTCCCTATAGGTAATACGTTTCTTTTTTTCTTTATAGGCTCGAGCTTTAAAGCGTTGTTCTTTTTATTCGGCCGTTAGTTTATAAATAACAACACGGACAGGAAATTTATAATCTCGACCAACATAAGCTAGTAGAATCTCATATAATTCACCGGGTTGTAATTGTTGCATGATTTCTTCTAGAGCTATGTTGAAAAATTGAGAGTTCTTTTTTAAAACGCCATTTTTAAAATACATAGCGGTTACATTCTTTTGATAAAGCTTTGTATTCATTTTTAATCTTGAAAGATAATAAGTTCCCTTTTGTTGGATAGCATCAAAATCAGATAAACTAAAATAGCCTAAATCTCGAATACATAGATCTTGTAAATCTACTGTTGATTGAATTTCTCTTCCATAGTTCACATCGTTTTGTTTACCAGGCGCAATCTGAACATGCAGAAATTGGCCACTTAATAAATCATATTCTAATTGGATCTTTACATCAGACGCTTTTCCACTTCCACCGGAACCAGGATATACAGTGGACAACATGTCTGAAACATCACCCCAAATAGTAGAAAAGGTATAAGTACCCATACACATCCATTAACAATTTAATAGACTGAGAATATAAAGTAGTATAATACCTCAAAAAATTAAATAAACAAATTAGGAGTGTTATATCATGCCATTTGGAATTGATGTGAGTCACCATGAGGGAAATATTGATTGGAACGAAGTAAAGAATAATCCAAATCAAGTAAACTTTATGATTGCAAAGGTAACAGAAGGTTCTGAGCAAGGCACCAATTTTGTCGATCCAACCTTTCAATACAATATCAATGGTGCAAATAGTGTTGGCATCCTTACAGGAGCTTATCACTTTTTTCGGGCAATCTCTGTTAATGATGCAAGACAAGAGGCTGCTTTCTTCATTAAAAATTTACAGAGCGTAACATTAACTGCACCTGTATTTGTCGATGTAGAAGTTAATGATGCAAATTTAGATCCGGATACATTAACAGATGCTGTGAATGCATTTTTAACAGAATTGAAAAATGCAGGGTATACAAATACCGGCGTTTACAGCAATCTATATTTCTTTCAAAATAGTCTAAACGTTTCACGCTTACAAGATACTTTATTGTGGGTTGCACGTTATAATCCAAGAGGCGCAGGAATGGAATGTGATATTTGGCAATACACAGATACCGGAAGTGTACAAGGCATTAATAGCAATGTCGATTGCAATATATCCTATGTGGATTTGGATAACGGGAATAATAACAACAATGGACCTAATAGCTCCTATATAGGAATTGCTACTATCGCAGGTGATAATGTAAATTTACGAGATCAATCTTCTATGAGTGGCAATGTCATTGGAACATTGCATCGTAACGAATCCTATAAAGTATTTTACGAACAAAATGGATGGTTAAACTTAGGTGGGAATGAATTTGTTTTTTATGATCCTAGTTATATTTGTTACTGTAACTATATAGGGATTGCTACAATTACAGGCGATAATGTAAATTTACGAGATCAACCTTCTATGAGTGGCAATGTGATTCGAACATTACATCATAACGAAGCTTATAAAGTATTTTACGAACAAAATGAATGGCTAAACTTAGGCGGAAACCAATTCATTTACTATGACCCTAGCTATATCGATTATCAATTACTTTCTGCATGTTCCGATTGTTAAATAGTGGACAACCTCTACTAGGGGCACCACTAGCATTTTGGAAAAAACCCACGCTAAGCAAGAAATACAATGAGCCGTCCATATGGACGGCTCATTTACATAATTATCGTTAGTGGAAGTCATTTTAAAATTCTATGTGTCGATTTTTTCTTTGCCCTTGCGGATAAACCACTTTATCAAAGCTACAAGTAGTATGAAGAGCGGTATTCCCTGAGTAAAAAAAATTCCTATCCAAAAATCAAGTTCAGTACTATATGGAGAAACTGTTGCCATCATACTTATAAATAAATCCATTGGAATTGCGAGTATATTTATCCCTAAACAGATCATTACGAATGACAGATTTTTAGCTTTGATTTTTGGTGAATCAGCCTTGATAATTACGAATATTCCAGTACCGATTATAAGAAACGGTATTCCATAAAATTCGATATAACTCATAATATCCCTCCGTTATCCTAATTGTATCATTAGCAAGGACAATCTTGTGCAAATTCGGATGAATATCGTATACATGCTTGGTTAACATAACGCCACATTATCGGTAGCAAGGACAAGGTGGAATTCTTGTTTTAAAGGGGATTCCCTCTTGTCCTTGTTTTATTTTTCTATACACGATTTTATACATTGTTGATGTAGCGGGGATCTTAGGGATCCTCGCTACTCTTTTTTTGTATAAAATCTTATATAGAGAAAAAAGATTTTGATGTTATTATCGAGAAGTAATGAGTATCGGTGTTAAAATCGATATGTATTTCGAAATCAATTCGTTTTTAAAATCGGTTGTGAAATCAATTGTAAGTGAATTCCGATTTTGATTAAAATATTGATTTAATCGCGTTTATGCGAGGGAAAACTTATTCCGTTTTTTGGAGGAGGAATTAAAATTGGAACTAAAATCGGAAATGTATACACCGAAAATTGTTGCGGATAGTTTAGGGGTAACTCCCGATTTATTAAAAGTATGGTCAAATGAATTTAATATACAAACCGAGCGAAGTCAGGGAGGACATCGCAGGTATTCTAAGGAAAATATTGAAGAATTAAAAGCTATAAAAGAAAAAATACATGTACAAAAATGGTCTTACGATCAAGTTCGAGCATGGAAGAATGGAGAACTTGATTCGCTTGTTTCAAAAGAAGAAAAATCGGAATTAGAAAAAAAATTGGATGAAGTATTGGAAAATCAGCAATTACAAAATCAATTTAATCAAGCATTAGTTCAAAAATTACAAGAGATTACCAATGAATTAGTTACTACAAAAGAGTACTTAGCTAATACTGAGAGAAAACTAACTGAAGTAGAGGGGAAAAATAGTGAATTAGAAGTCTTTATAGAGAAAAAGTTAGAGAAACGAGATCAGTTATTGCTTGAAAACATTAGAGATATACAGAAACAAAATCAGAAACAAAAACGGAAAGGTTTTTTTGGTTTGTTTAAAGACTAATTAATTGATTATGTGAAAAAAAAGTTTCTTCAGATTTTCCGAAGAAACTTTTCTAGATTTTTAGATACATATGAGAATTAATTTATTTCATTTGCTATTTAAATACTAGGAGAATATTACCTTCATGATATAGTCATAAAATGAGGTTAAACATACTATACAGCTTAGCATTAAGAAAGCTATCCAAAGAGATATAAAATATTTTTTTTTAATTATGTAACAATATAAACTGAAAAAAATAGAAACTGAAAAGCCTAAAAGACATACAATAAGAATCCAAGTTCCGAGGCCATGTCCAAACATGAAAAATTGAGATTTTATTAAAATAAAAAGAACAAAAATAACAATTAAAGAAATGCATAATATAAAATATTTCATTACTTTTAAACGGTTATTTTCTAAAGAAAGGTGATTTTGCAGTTCTTTATCCGATTTAATTAAATAATCTAAACTAACATTGTATAAATCGCTTAGTTGAACAAGATTAATAATATCCGGAGCGCATTTATCATTTTCCCATTTGGAAACAGCTTGAGCAGTAACGTTCAATTTATCGGCTAACTGATTTTGAGAATAATTATGTTCTTTACGTAGTTTTTTTAACTTACTTCCTAACTCCATTTTACTCTCCCCCTCTAATGAAAATATAAATGAAATTTTAGAAATAAGCACGATAGTGTTGGTTGTGTTTTATCAACCTGGGTATTAACTAATGGTTGAGTATTGTTTTATATTAATATCACTGGTAAGAATTAGAGATAACACTGATTATGTGAATGAAAAGTCCCTTCAGATTTTCTGAAGGGACTTTTCTAGGTTTCTAGATACATGGACTGCTGATAAGTGGGGTTATGTTAACTAAAATTGTATAGATTGTACATTATGAATCTTCATATTTTGAGATAAACATAGATGTGATAGGATGGTTAATATAGGAAAATATGGAGGAGAAGAACATGGATTTAGTTAAAGAAGTTACCTTATTAAAATATCAATTTGAACTTATGAAATGTATGATTCAATCAGATGAATATCCTTTTTTCATGTTTGTTATAGATCATGAATTTGAGGAAGAACAAGTAAACACCTTGTTAAAAGTCTTATTTACGTTTAATGATCGATTAACTGATGGGAAAGTGTCGATTTTTGCTCAAAGTGATCATTTATTTTCTCAGTTTAATCTTCCTTTAGATGTATTATATAGCTCAGAAAATCCTGATTTAAATGAGTTTAAACTATATATTACTAAGATTTTTTACCAGGAGTTTAAATTAGAATATCTGTTACTAAGTCTGAAAAAACAACATATTTTTGTAAATGTTTGTGATTATCTGCTAGAAAAATTATAAATTTTACTAACAGGTATTATGTAAAAAAGTTAGCATGGATCTAGCTTTTTCTTTTTTGTCCATAGATTTAAACCTCTTCATTTATAGTGTTTTGAATGTATACTTTTTTCAGTAATTTTGGAGGGGATGAGGGAATTGAAATAGAGTCAATAAAATCAAGGTAATGAATGTAAACAAATATCTAAAAGTTTACATTCAGTAGTAACAAAAAAGTCCCTTAATAATGCTAAAGGGACTTTGCTCACACAAATGATCTGCACATCAATTCATCTTTGATATACAGATCATTTGTATGATAATTTTTATAAATAATTGCGGGATAATAAACTTACATTACTGCTTTTAAAAGCTCTTGTACAAATGGAATGATTCCACCTACAAATTTTAAAACTGCCATTGCGATTGCCATGTTATTTCCTCCTCTTTTTTCGTATTAAGGTATGATAATCTTTATAAATAATTGCGGAATAATGAACTTACATTACTGCTTTTAAAAGTTCTTGTACAAATGGAATGATTCCACCTACAAATTTTAAAACTGCCATTGCGATTGCCATGTTATTTCCTCCTCTTTTTTCGTATTAAGGTATGATAATCTTTATAAATAATTGCGGAATAATGAACT
>Ga0102589_1001213_pt1 | contig 37567 bp, 35 predicted proteins | sample AraplaMF_Col_mLB_FD_76858 | JGI IMG/M metagenome (GOLD analysis project Ga0102589, IMG submission 76858) | Arabidopsis root microbial communities from the University of North Carolina, USA - plate scrape MF_Col_mLB | ecosystem: Host-associated > Plants > Roots > Endosphere | place: USA...
CGTTCATCAATGCGGCCGCCATGGTCAGCTCGGCGATCTCGCGTTCGCTGAAATGCGCGGCAAGCGCGTCGAAGTCCTCATCGGGCGCCTGTGTCTGCGTGAGCAGGGTCAGGCTCTCGGCCCAGTTCAGCGCGGCGCGTTCGCGCTCGGTGAACAAGGTGACCTCGCGCCAGGTGCTGAGGCTGTTGAGCCGCTGCAGGTCTTCGCCGCCGGCCAGCAAATCGCGCGCATGCGAGTCCACGCAGTAAGCGCAGCCGTTGATCTGCGAGATGCGCTGGCGCACCAGGTCTATGAGGTGTATGCCGAGGGTGGAGTCCTTCAGCGTGGCGTTAACGGCGGCCAGGGCGCCCAGGGCTTCGGGCATGACCTTGCGGTGCTGCATCCGGCCGTTGGTTGAGGGCATGGAAACGGTGCTCATAGAAACTCCTTTGGTTCAGTCACCCGACAACCGGGCGCCTTACCCCTTAAGACGTCCGGCCCGCTCCAGTTGTGACAGCACGCGCACCAGCTTGGCCGGGTTGCGCTGGGTATGGATCTCGGCCAGCAGCCCGTTTTCAAAGTACAGCGACTGCACCGACTCAAGCCGTCCACCCACAAAGCGCAGCAGCCCGGGTACGCCGTTGATGTCGGCGATCTCCAGCCGCAGCGATTTCCCGTGCTTGAGCGCATTGGCAAAGTAAAGCTGCGCCAGGCGCTGGGCGCCGCGCAGCACCTGGCCGAAAGACGGCACCACACCGCCGCCGTCGCTGACCAGGCTGGCGTCTTCGCTGATCAGGCTCTTGATGGTGGCCAGATTGCCTTCGCGTGCGGCGGCGGCAAAGCGCTCCAGCAGGCGCAGGTGCTCTTCGCGGCTGACGGCAAATCGCGTTTTGCCTTCCCGCACCTGCGCCTTCGCACGGCTGACCAGCTGGCGGCAGGCGGCCTGGCTTTTCCCCAGCGTGCGGGCCATGTCGGCGTAATCGGCATCGAACACCTCGCGCAGCAGGAAGGCGGCGCGCTCGTCTGGCGTCAGGCGCTCCAGCACCGCCAGAAAGGCCAGCGAGATGTCGCCGGCGAACTCCAGCATCTGCTCGGGCGAATCCTGGGCGCCGGTCAGCACCGGCTCGGCCAGCCAGAAGCCCGTGTAATGCTCACGCGCAGTCTTCGCGGCCCGCAAGCGGTCTATCGACAGCCGGGTGACCGTGGTGACCAGCCAGGCCTCTGCGCTGCGCAAATCTTCGGGGCGCGCGCTGTTCCAGCGCAGCCAGGCGTCCTGCACCACATCCTGGGCGTCAGCGTGCGAGCCCAGCATGCGGTAGGCAATGCCCAGCAGGCGTGGGCGATGGGTGTCAAACCCCTGGGCTGCAGGGGTGGGGGTGTTGTCCATACCGGCAAGACGTACGGGTCTGCTCGATTGTGACAAGAGGAAGGTTCTTGTGCCGAATCTACCCCGGCGGGCGCACTCCTTCCCTCTTTTTGGTCCTGCTGGCCGGGGGTTGCCCGGCGGCGCTCAGCAGAGGAAAGAGGAGGAGGAAGGGCACGCTCCGCCAGAGCAAGGCCCGGCACCCAACCCCTGCCAAAATCCCAGAATGCAGTTCTTCAAAGACCTCAACCTCGCCGCTTTCACCGCCGGCTTTGTCGCGGTGCTGGTCGGCTTCACCAGCTCGGTCGCCATCGTGTTCCAGGCCGCGCTGGCCTTCCACGCCACACCGGCTGAAATCGCCTCGTGGATGTGGGCGCTGGGCATGGGCATGGGGCTGTGTTCGGTGATTCCCTCGCTGTGGCTCAAAAAGCCGGTGATGGTCGCCTGGTCCACGCCGGGTGCGGCGGTGCTGGCCACGGCCGGGCTGGCCGGCGGGTTCTCGATGGGGGAGGCGGTGGCGGCATTTATGGTCAGCGCCGCGCTGATCACGCTATTCGGTATCACCGGCTGGTTTGAAAAACTGATGAACCGGATTCCCGTGGCGATCGCCTCGGCGCTGCTGGCCGGCGTGCTGGCGCGTTTCGGCATCCAGGCTTTCTCGGCGGCGCAGACGGCCCTGCCGCTGGTGCTGCTGATGCTGGCCATTTACCTGCTGGGCAAACGCCTGTTGCCGCGTTACGCCGTGGTGCTGACGCTGGTCGGTGCGATTGTTTTTGTGGCTGCGCGCGGGCAGCTGGCCTGGTCGGAAATCGCTTTTTCTTTCGCCATGCCGGTGTTCGTGATGCCGAAGTTCAGCGTCGCGGCCATCGTGAGCATGGCGATCCCGCTGTTTGTAGTGACCATGGCCTCGCAAAACGTGCCGGGTGTGGCGGCCGTTTATGCGGCCGGCTACGGGCCGGACAGCGCGGACGGCGGCATCCCGATCTCCAAAGTCATCACACTCAGCGGCCTTGCCACGCTGGTGCTGGCGCCTTTCGGCGCCTTCGCGCTCAACCTGGGCGCCATCACGGCCGCCATCTGCATGGGCAGGGAAGCGCATGAAGACCCGGCCAAGCGCTACACGGCGGCGGTCTCCTGCGGCGCGATGTACATCGTGATCGGCATTTTCGGTGCGGCCATCACCGGCCTGCTCACGGCTTTTCCCAAGGAACTGGTGGTGGCCATCGCGGGACTGGCGCTGCTGGGCTCCATAGGCAGCGGGCTGGCGGCGGCGGTGAAGGACGAGTCGCACCGCGAGGCGGCGCTTATCACGTTTCTTGTCACCCTGTCGGGCGTGGTAATAGCCGGTGTGGGTTCGGCCTTTTGGGGGGTGGTCGCGGGCGCAATCGCGCTGTTTGTACAACAATACGGCCAGCAAGGCCGCAAACCCCTGTCGGGAACGGCGGCAGATATCAGAACCCCTTCCAAACCATGAACATCCTTTTCGTCGCCGATCCGCTTGAGTCCTTCAAAATCTACAAGGACACCACCTTCGCGATGATGCGCGAGGCGCAAAAGCGCGGCCACCGCATCAGCGCCTGCCTGCCGGCCGACATGAGCTGGCAGACCGGCTCCAAGGTCACGGCCCAGGTGCGCCACATCACGCTGACCGGAGACCCCGATACCTGGTTCACGGCGGACGCAAGCCGACCCGATGCGCGCGAAGCTGTCGCGGGTTTTGACGCGGTCGTCATGCGCAAGGACCCGCCCTTCGACAGCGAGTACTTCTACAGCACACACTTGCTGGAGCAGGCCGAGCGCGAGGGCGCGAAAGTCTTCAACAAGCCGCGGGCCCTGCGCGACCACCCGGAAAAGCTCGCCATCCTCGAATTCGCGCAGTTCAGCGGCCCGACGCTGGTCACGCGCAGCGCCGCGGACATCAAGCGCTTTCATGCCGAGCACAAGGACATCATCCTCAAGCCGCTGGACGGCATGGGCGGCATGGGCATCTTCCGCGTGAAGGAAGACGGCCTGAACCTGGGCAGCATCACCGAGACGCTGAATCGCGACGGCGCGCAGAGCGTGATGGTGCAGAAATTTTTGCCCGAGATCGCCAAGGGCGACAAGCGCGTGCTGGTCATCGGCGGCAAGCCCGTCCCCTTCAGTCTGGCGCGCATTCCCCAAGGCAGCGAGGTGCGCGGCAACCTGGCGGCCGGCGGCCTGGGCGTGGCGCAGCCGCTGTCCAAACGCGATTTTGAAATCGCCGAGGCGCTGGGCCCGGTGCTGGCCGCACGCGGCCTGTTGCTGGCAGGTGTCGACGTGATCGGCGACTACGTGACCGAGATCAACGTCACCAGCCCGACATGCTTCCAGGAAATCCACGACCAGGCCGGCTTTGACGTGGCGGCCATGTTCATCGATGCGCTGGAGGCGGCGCTGAAGGCTTGACGCCGCCGGCGCGCCGGTTAAGCTGGCAGGCCCGTTCCATGACGCCTGCACCATGAAACCAGCCATCCGACTCCGTTCATTGCGCCGCGCGCTGCGGCCTCTTGCCCTGCTTGCCTGCACCGCACTGCCGCTGCTGGCGCAGGCGGCCGAGCAGAAAATCATTTTCATCCGCCATGCGGAAAAGCCCGCCCAAGGCCTGGGCCAGCTCAACTGCCAGGGCCTGAACCGCGCGCTGGCGCTGCCGGCCGTGCTGCTGGCGAAGTTCGGCAAGCCGGATTTTGTGTTCGCGTCCGACCCGCACGAGAAAAAACCCGATGGCGATGCACTCTACAACTACGTCCGGCCGCTGCTGACTGTCGCGCCCACGGCGGTGCAGGCCGGTTTGCCGATTAACACCTCTTTCGGCTTTGAGAACATCAAGGGGCTGCAGCAGGAACTGGCTGCGCCACGCTACCAGAATGCGGTGGTGCTGGTGGCCTGGGAGCACAAAAAACTTGAAGACATGGTCAAGGCCATGCTGGCGGGCATGGGCGGCCAGCCCGGCGACGTGCCGCACTGGAAGGGCAGCGACTTCGACAGCATTTATGTGCTGACCGTGCAGCGTGATGGCGGCAAGGCCGTCGCGAGCTTTCGCCATGAGCAGCAGCAGCTCGACGGGCAAGCCGCAAGCTGCCCCAAACCTTAGGACCTGGCCGGACTAAGCCGCTGCCAGCGCGCCGTCCTCGAACACCTTGAGCTCACCTGGCGCGAAGGCCGTCCACTGCTCGTTGGTGGTCAGCGGCGCGGTGACGACCACCGCCACCTTGTCGGTAGGACGCGTGTGTTCGGCGAAGTTCACGCTTACGTCTTCATCGCTGAGCGTGGCGTGCGCAAAGGGATGCTTGCGCTCCACGTAATAGAGATGGGTAGACGCATGGGCCCAGAGCGCCTGGCCGTTGCTGAGCAAAAAGTTGAAGGTGCCGTGGCCGGCGATCTGCGCCGCGAGTTCGCGCAGCGTGATGCTGAGTTCCCGCACGCTGGGCACGCCGGCGTGCGATTTGGCCATCTCCTGCATGATCCAGCAAAAGGCGCGCTCGCTGTCGGTGCTGCCCACGGGCCGGAAGCTGCCGTGCAGGCGCGGCGCAAAATCCTTCAGGTCGCCGTTGTGCGCGAACACCCAGTAGCGGCCCCAGAGCTCGCGCACAAAGGGGTGGCAATTCTCCAGCGCCACGCGGCCTTGCGTGGCCTTGCGGATGTGCGAGATCACGTTGCGGCTTTTGATAGGGTAGCGGCTGATCAGTTCGGCCACCGGCGAGCTGCTGGCCGGCTGGTGGTCGACAAAGTGGCGCAGGCCCTTGTCGCTGGCGCCGGCCACGCTGTCGTCGCCCTCAAAAAACGCGATGCCCCAGCCGTCGGCGTGGTGGTCGGTGTGGCCGCCGCGCTGCGCAAAACCGCGAAAGCTGAAGGTCACGTCGGTGGGGGCGTTGCAGTTCATGCCCAAGAGTTGGCACATGGTCAGCCTGCTTTCTGTTCGTCGTTGTGAGGGCCGGGGGGCGCGGGTACGCGAAGCTGCCAGGCCGCCACCATCGCCAGCAGGCAAAGGGTGGCCAACATCAGGAATGCTTCATTGAAGGCCGCCAGCCGCGCCGGGCTGCTGGTGCTGTTGGCCAATGAGTCGCCATGGGCGGCGAGCCGCCATTCCAGCACGATGCCGCACAGGCTTACGCCTATCGCACCGCCCAGCATGCGCAAAAAGTTGATGGCGCTGGCGCCCTGCGACAACAAGTGCTCATGCAACGGCCGCAGCGAACCGAGATTGAGCGACGGCAGGATGAAGCCGAGGCCGATGCGGCCCAGCGTGGCCCAGGCCACCAGCATCCACAGGCCCGAGGCCAGGCTCACCGTGAGCATCAGCGCGAAAGAGGCCGCCAGCAGCGCAAGGCCTGTGCTCACCAGCAGCCAGGTCGGGTGCTTGTCGGCAAGGCGCCCCACGCCGGCGATGGTGGCGGCCAGCACCAGCCCTGCCGGCAGCAGGATGGTGCCCACGTGCAATGCCGAGAGCTGCAGCCCCAGCTGCAGATAGACCGGCAGCAGGTAGGTGGAGCCAAACAAGGCCGTGCCGTAGATGAAGGCCACGATGCTGCCCATGGCGAAAGGGCGGTAACCGAAGAGCGCCAGGTTCATGAGCGGAGCGCCGCCGTTCGCGGCCAGGCGGCGCTGCCACCAGACAAAAGCCGCGAGCGCGGCAACCGCGCCCCCGAGCAAAGCAAAGGCCTGGACACCGCCGCCCGCGCCGTGCAGCTGGACCATGCCGTTGAGCAGGCACAGCGTGCCCAGCGCGCCCAGCAGCAGGCCGCGCCAGTCGATCATGGCGGTGTTGCGGTTGGCCGCCACGCCGCCGGGCGCGGTGTCGGGCACATAGCGGTAGGCCATCCACAGCGAGATGAGGCACAGCGGGATGACCATGAAAAAAATCGAGCGCCAGCCGAAAAGGTCGACCAGCACGCCGCCTATGCTGGGCCCCACGGCAGGCGCCAGCACCACGCCCATGCCGAAGAGGCCGCTGGCGCGACCCTGCTCATGCGGCCCGAAGGCACGCATGATGATGATGGCGGGAATCGGCTGCACCACGCCGGCCGCCAGGCCCTCGGCCACGCGCGCGCCCAGCACCAGGCTGAAATGGTTGGACAGGCCGCCGACGATGCCGCCGGCCATGAGCAGCAGCATGGTGCCCGCATAGGTGCGGCGGTAGCCGTAGCGCGCCAGCAGCCAGGGCGTGGTCAGCATGGAGACGGTCATCGCCACCATGAAGCCCGAGCTGACCCACTGCGCGCGCTCCTGTCCCAGCGTGAAGTGGTGGCTCATGTCTGGAATCGCCACGTTGACGATGGTCGACGACATGATGGAGGCCATCGTGCCGATCATGACCGACAGCAGGAGCAGCCAGCGGTAGCGCGGGCCGTGGCGCGCCTGCAGGTCGGCGAGGGAAGCGGACATTCGGCGTGCGGCCGTCAGTCCCTGGGCTCGGACCAGAGCTTGCCGCCCGTGGCCCAGTTCTCGCGCTTGATGTCGGTAATCAGGATGTCCACCGACTCGGGCTGGCCGCCCAGGATTTCAACGCTGACGCGGGTAATGGCCTCGACGAGCTTTTTCTTTTGCTCGATGGTGCGGCCTTCCATCATTTCGACGTGGTAAGTGGGCATGGGTTCCTCTGGATGAAGTCAATGAAGTGCCTGCGGCGGGATTGCCGCAAGGCGCATGAACACCCAATGATAAAAGCAAGAGCGGCCGGCTGTTTTGTCGGCCTGCACTGACAGGCTGACGGGTATTGCCGCCGCAAGCCCCCCCGGGCAAAGCATGGGACACTGGCGTTTCCGGCCTGCCGGGCGCCGCGCGTCCTTCCTGCAGGCTTCACCCGGGCAAGCACTTGTTTTCCAACACGCCTTCCAATTCAACCGAAGCGCCCCTGCCCTTGCTGGCGGGCCGCAACTACCACTGCCATTGCGGGCAGCCGGTATTCTTTCGCAACAGCAAATGCCTGGCATGCGGCACGCCGCTGGGCTATGACTGCGAGCGCGGGATGCTGTTGCCGTTGATGCCCGGACCGCGCAAGGGCTCTTGGCGTGAGTGGCAGGCAAGCGCTGCGCCGGCCACTGCGCCACCCGACGACACGCAGCCGCCGGCGCTGGAGGAAATCCCGGGCCAGGAATCCACGCCGGGGGCCGCGCCGGACAGTTCCGCCGAAGTGGCCGGGGCGAGCCACGGCGATGACGACGGTGTGGCAACGTACAAGCGCTGCCTCAATCTGTCCACGCCCGCCTCCTGCAACTGGCTGATTGATGCGAAGGACCCTGCGGACATGTGCCGCGCCTGCCGGCTGAACCGCACCATACCCGACCTGACCGACCCGCAGCAGCCCGACAACGGCTATCTGTGGGGCCTGATCGAACTCGCGAAGCACCGGCTGGTGTCTTCCCTGATCCTGCTCGGGTTGCCGGTTGCCTCGCGCATCACCGAAGACACCGAACGCGGCATGATGTTCGACTTCCTGCGCTCGCCGGTCAACGGCCCCCACGTCATGACCGGGCACAACACCGGGCTGATCACGCTCAACATCGACGAGGCGGACGACGCCAAGCGCGAGGCGGTGCGCAAGGCCATGCGCGAACCCTACCGCACCCTGCTCGGGCATTTCCGCCACGAGGTGGGCCACTACTACTGGGACCGCCTGGTGGCCGGCACACCCTGGCTGGACGGCTTTCACCAGCTGTTCGGCGATGAAACACTGGACTACAAGGCGGCCCTGCAACGCAACTACGATGAGGGTCCGCCCGCCAACTGGCCGCAGCATTTTGTGAGCGCCTACGCCAGCACTCACCCCTGGGAGGACTGGGCCGAGTGCTGGGCGCACTACCTGCACATGCGCGACGCCATCGACACCGCGCAGAGCTTCGGCCTCAGTGTGGACCGCTTCGACCTGGAGTTCACGCCCTTCACGCTGGACGCGCTGTATCAGCCTGAACACGCGCAGGCCGAGCAGTTCCTGACCTTTATCAACCACTGGACCCGGCTGACCACCATGCTCAACGAGATGTCGCGCAGCATGGGCCAGCCCGACTTCTATCCTTTCGTCCTGCCCCGGGAAGTGGTGGGCAAGCTGCATTTCATTCACCTGCTCGTGAGTTCGCGCAGCTGGCTGCACACGCAAAACGCGGAACCCCAAGCAAAAACACAAGCCGGGACGGCGATGGTTTCGGAGGCTGCGCCGGAGCAAGCTGTTGAACACGTTGAGGCTGTTGAACCGGTGGAGCCCGGTGAACCGGAAGCGGCCCAGCCACCCCCACAGCCACGGGACCAGACGCAAAAACAAAGCGGGGCACAGGGCGCGCAGCAGTAAAGTACGGGGCAGCACAACCAGCCGCCACCAGTTGCCCTTGTCATGCCCGCCCGGCCCCGAAGCCACCACTACAGCGTTTACGTGATCGAGCTTGCGCCCGAGGTATGGGACGTGCCGCGCTTTCGCCGCGCCAACCCGGACTACCAGTTGGGCAAACCATTTGTCTATGTGGGCATGACCGGACTGGACCCGGACGTGCGCTTTGACAAGCACAAGGCCGGCATACAGTCCAACCGCTTCGCGCGCGATTTCGGCGTGCGCCTGCTGCCCGGGCTTTACGAGATGTACAACCCCATGCCTTACGACGCAGCGCGCGAGATGGAGGTGGAGCTGGGCATAGGCCTGCGCGAGGCGGGCTATGGGGTCTGGCAGGCCTGAGCGCGGGTCCCTCAGGGTGCTTTTTCTTATTCCAGCGCGCTTACCGTCACGCCGTGCTGGTCGGAGAAGGCCTGCAGAATGCCGGCGATCTCTCCGTCCTGCAGCGTGGTGACCAGCTCGACAAGTTTGTTGTCGTCGCCTCGGTGGCTGTCGCTCACCGTCACCGTGGCGGAAGGGTCGTTGGCCGCAAACAGCTTTTGCAGCGATGAGCCCAGCGAAGCCATCACGCCTTCGCGCTCAGCCTTGCCGGCGCTGCTCCCCTGCGCATATTGCACTTCGAACGAGAAATTGGTTTTGGGATTCATGAGCCTGTATTCCCGAGCATGGATGTGAAGGTTTGGCCTATCCGCGCAGCTTCGCAGTGAGCGTGATCTCCGGAACGCCGGCCAGCGCCTTTGACAAGGGACAGGCCTTCTTGGCTCCCTCAGCGATCTCCTGGAACCTGGCTTCGTCGATACCGGGAATAGCGGCCTCCAGCGTCAGCGCGATGCGGTCAATAAGGAAACCCTCTCCTTGCGGCACCAGGCGAACCCTGGCGCGGGTGTCGACCGAGGCGGTGGCAAAACCAGCCTTGTCGCAGGCAAAGGAAAACGCCATGGTGAAACAGGCCGCATGGGCCGCACCCAGCAGCTCCTCCGGGTTGGTGCCGTTTCGGTCGTCTTCAAAACGGCTGCCGAAGCCGTAGGGATAGTTCTTGAGCGCGCCGGTGTCGGTACTGATGCGGCCCTGGCCTTTTTTGCCGGCGCCTTCCCAGTGAACGGAAGCGTTTTTTTCAATCATGGCAGTCCTTGAAGATGAAAGCGGATTCATCAATGTGCGCGCGGCGCGGGCACCGGGGCGTCAGACAGCGCCGCGCGTGGCGGCTTGGCGCTTCCTACGCCTGTGCGGTTTCCGGCGCGGCCTGGGCGACTTCCGAGGCGACCGCGTCCAGCGCTTGCGCCACCACGCCCTGGTTGTCCAACGGCCTGAGCAGGCGTTCCCGCATCAGGCGCTCACAGCTGCGCTTGGTCATGGAGTGCGGCTGACCGCCATGGCTCACGAACATGAACAGAGTGCCCTTAGTGCTGGCCCAGATCAGCTGGGCGCGCAGCCAGCGCCGGCGCGAATACAGGTCGACCCAATGGCCAGCTCGCAGACTCATCAGCAGGCGCTCGGCATCGCCTTGGGCCAGGGCCGGCACGGCGTCGGGTGACGCCTGCTGCTCGGCGATCAGCTCGGCGTGGGAAGAATCAAGCTCTTCCTCAACGGACTGGGCGGCCTGCACGGCGGCAGGTTGCCCGTAGCCTTCCTCCTGAGACGCGAGTTCGCCCGGCACTGTCGGCAAGGTGTCTTCAAAGCCTGCGGCATCGAGTTCATCGCGCGCCAGCCAGGGGTGGGCGGCCGCTTTGGCGCGGCGCTGCTCGGGAGTGGCCGGAAGCTCTTCAGGTTCCAGCGGCATGGCGCCCGACTCTTCGGCATCGCGCTGGCTTTTGAGGCGCCGCAGCTTGAGCACGGGCCGGTGCAGCTTCATCAGGCCTTCGAAGAAGGGCTCGCTCTCGCGCGGGTCCTGGCCCAGCAGTTCCAGCCCTTCATGCAGCTTGGCCAGCAGGCCTGGAATCATTTCAATCAGCTTGGCCGGGCGCTTGAGGGTAACTTCCCGTTTGACGCTCCAGAGCAGGTCGGGCACCACCGAGCCGAAGCCCATGGGGTCGATCTGGTTGCGCGTGTCGGTGAGCTTGGCGTGGGCCATGGCCAGCGCCCATGGACCAAAAAGGAAATCAAGGATCAAGCCGGGCACCTTGTCCAGGTCCGAGCGCGTGCTCAGCTCAAAGGCAATCTGGTCGGCCTGAGTCTGGCGCTCTTCGGCGAAGCGCAGGGCCTGCAACACGTTGTTGCGGTGTTCCGCCTCGAGCTGGTCTTGTTCGTCCCAACCGTATTCCAGCTCGGCAAGGGCCATGCTGAAAGGCTGGGCATCCTCGATCGCCAGGCTGTTGAGTTCGTTATAGGCACGCGTGACCGGCTCGAAGAAGGCCAGGAACTCGGGGCTGAATTCGTCGTTGTACTTGAAGCTGCGCTGGGCCACCCGCTCCATGACGCGACGCCCGGCATGGCCTTCGTCGCTGAAAAAACGTGGGTCCACCATGGCCAGGCGCAGCAGGGAAGGCTCCAGCGCGACAATGGCCTCGCGCACCGGCACCAGCAGGCGCGGGTCTTGCGCCACCTGGTTGACCAGCTTGCGCACCACCTCCAGCCCCAGCACCTGGCCGACCTGCCGGGCTTCCTTCTTGAGCTGGGTGCGCACCATGGCCCGCTCGCGAGGCTTGGCATACGAACCCCAGACCTGCGGGCTGAGCTGGCTGCGTTCGTCGACCCGGCGCTGGGGCCGGTCAACCGCCGGCATGTCCTGGTAGTCCGACTGCACCCCGCCGTGGGCCTCGGCCAGTTGCGCGGAAGCGGAGTCGGGCGCGGACTGCAGCGCGGCCAGCTCTTCCTCGACCGTTTCGTAATACGAAGGTGCCAGGCCGTGGTGGGCGTTGCTGCCGCCGTGGAACAGGAAGTCCTGGAACAGCTCGTCACGAATTTCGTAGTTGGACAGGTCCGCGTATTGCGGCACCGGCTTGCCGCCGCCCTCGCCATAACCGCCTTCCCCGCCGCCGGTCCCGTCACCTCCGGCACCGCCCTGGCCGGAACCCGCCGCGCCGGAACCATTGCCCCCCCGCCCGCGCCCACGGCCCACGTTGGCCGGCGTGGGCAGCACGCGGTAGCTGGCGCCCTGGATATTGGCGAGTTCAAGCTGGTTGACCAGCCGCTCATAAAGCCGTTTGAGTTCACGCCCCAATGGGTCGGCCATGTACTTCAGCCACAGCGAGGTGATCGCCGGCTCGGCTCCGCTCGCCACAATCATCTCGCGCAGGGTTTGTGCGAAAACATCGGGGCGCAGCGGGTTGAGGTCCGGCCTCACATTGGGCAGGCCCTGCACCGTGCTGATCAGCTTGTTGAGTTCGGCCAGGATGTGGTCCACGGCCGGCAACACCTGCTGGAGCAGCCGTGAGGATTCAATCGCCTTGGAAACGTCCTGGTCGTCGACCAGCGAGAAGCTCGAATGGCTCAGGGCGGCGAAGGCGCTGGACGAGGCCGCGGCAGAAGCGGCCAGTTGCTCGCTTGAAGCTTCGGGCGTTCGCGCCGCCTGGGCCGCAGCGGCCACATTGGCCTTGAAATGGACCAGCAGGTCGGCGGGATACTGCACGCCCCAAGCGGATTTGTTTTTGAGCAGCTCGCGCCAGGCGGTGGCCAGCTCATCGCGTTCGGCCACCTTCCCGCTTTGGGTTTCGGCCACCTGCAGGCCCGCCACGGCATCTTCGATGCACTTTTCCAAAGCGGATCGCGCCGCCGTGGCCGCCGACTGGAGGCAGGATTGAAGAACGTCAGGTTGCGAAGCCATCTGGAGCCAGGATTTCCGGAAAAAAAAGGTGAGAGCGCTCAGCCAGCCAGCTTGCAACCGTACGTGCCGGGGGCCAGAGAGATGTCTAGGGTAAAGGCCAACCGTGTTTCCTTTGAAATGCTTGCAAAGTGTTTCATTTGGTTTCTCCTGTACACATGCGATTTGTGCCGCGCTCTTGGGACAACTCGGTGCAAGCTGCCGCTTAAATCCCCCGAACGCACGGCTGGAGGAGGGTTTTTTGTAAGATCAGCGCTTCTTTGTAAAGGTCGGTTCGGCGCAACAGTTTCAGCGCCGCAGCGCACCTAAAACCTCTGCGGAGCCTGTTTTGGCATCATTTGGGCCTGTTTTCGCCGGTTTCCGGCTTCCCTGGCTGGCGGCCGGCGCGCTTTGGATGTGTTCAAGCGTCTGGTCTCACACCGTGCTGGAAAACACCGCCCTGCTGGGCATGAGCCCCGAACAGGTCACAGCCGTCCTGCCCGATGCCCAGCCGGTGCGGTCCCCGCAGCGTTTGCCCTCCGGCGCGCTAGGCTCGCTGCGTGTGCCCGACGCGCTCTGCGAGGGCGCTCATTTCGAGCAGACTCTGTTTTTCGCCCACCAGAAACTCGCGCGGATGGACTTCGTGCTGCTCAACACCACCTCCGGCCCGGGCGCCGAAGAAGCGCTGGCCAAAGCCCAGGCGGCCTTGCTGCAGTCGCTGCGCGCGAAGCTGGGCCCGGAACTGGCCGCCTTCGGCGCCGTGCCGGGCGCCGTGGCCGACAGCGCGTCGTGGGCCGGCGCGGACGCCGAGGTGATGCTGTTCCGATCAGGCAGGCCAGGCCACCCCAGCCTGCGTGTTGTCATCCGCCAGCGGCAGCTGGTGGATGCGGGCGAGCTTTGACGCGCTTTAAGCGGTACCGGCCTTGACCTTCAAGCGCCAGGCGTGCAGCAGGGGCTCGGTGTAGCCGCTGGGCTGCTCCAGGCCCTTGAAGACCAGGTCGCAGGCCGCCTTGTAGGCCGCCGAGGTATCAAAGTGCCCAGCCATGGGTTGGTACAACGGGTCGCCGGCGTTTTGCTTGTCGACCACGGCGGCCATGCGTTCAAAGGTCTCCGTGACTTGCGCCTTGGTGACCACACCGTGCAGCAGCCAGTTGGCCATGTGCTGGCTTGAAATTCGCAGCGTGGCGCGGTCTTCCATCAGGCCCACGTTGTGGATGTCGGGCACCTTGGAGCAGCCCACACCCTGGTCGATCCAGCGCACCACGTAGCCGAGAATGCCCTGGGCGTTGTTGTCCAACTCCTGCTGTTTGGCCTCGGCGCTCCAGGCCGGCGTGCGCGTCACCGGGATTTGCAGCAAGCCGTTGAGCAACGCATCACGCTCCTTGTTGGCGTCAATTTTCTCAAGCTCTTTTTGCACCTTGCTGACCTTGACCTGGTGGTAGTGCAGCGCATGCAGCGTCGCGCCCGTGGGGCTGGGCACCCAGGCGGTGTTGGCGCCGGCTTTCGGGTGGGCGATCTTCTGCTCCATCATGGCTTTCATGAGGTCGGGCATGGCCCACATGCCCTTGCCGATCTGCGCCTTGCCGCGCAGGCCGCAGGACAGCCCCACCAGCACGTTGTTTTTCTCGTAGGCCGCGATCCAGGCGCTGGTCTTCATGTCGCCCTTGCGGATCATGGGGCCGGCCTGCATGGCGGTGTGCATCTCGTCGCCGGTACGGTCCAGGAAGCCGGTGTTGATGAAAGCCACGCGGCTGGAAGCGGCGGCAATGCAGGCCTTGAGGTTGACGCTGGTGCGGCGCTCTTCGTCCATGATGCCGAGCTTGACGGTGCTGTCCGGCAGGCCCAGCATTTTTTCGACGCGGCTGAACAGCTCGGCGGCAAACGCCACTTCGGCTGGGCCGTGCATCTTGGGCTTGACGATGTAGACCGAGCCCTTGCGCGAATTCTTGATGCCGGGCTTGCCCTTGCGCTTGAGGTCGTGGATGGCGATCGTGGTCGTGACCACGGCGTCCAGGATGCCTTCCGGAATTTCGCGCGTGGCGCCGTCGGCCGCCGTGTACAACACCGCCGGGTTGGTCATCAGGTGGCCGACGTTGCGCACAAACATCAGCGAGCGGCCGTGCAAGGTGACGGGCTGGCCCTTGGGCGAGGTGTATTCGCGGTCCGGGTTCAGGCCGCGGGTGAAGGTCTTGCCGTCCTTGGTCACGCTTTCGGTCAGCGTGCCCTGCAAAATGCCCAGCCAGTTGCGGTAGGCCAGCACCTTGTCTTCGGCATCGACCACGGCGACCGAGTCTTCCAGGTCCAGGATGGTCGAGAGCGCCGCTTCGACAACGAGGTCGCTCACGCCGGCCGCATCCGTCTTGCCGATGGGCGTGCCCCGGTCTATGCGGATGTCCAGGTGCAGGCCGTTGTGCTGCAGCAGTACCGACGAGGGTGCCGAGGCCTTGCCCTGGTAGCCGATGAACTGGGCAGCGTCTTCCAGCGTCGTGGTTTCCGCGCCCTTCTTGCCTTTGAGCGTGACGACCAGCTTGCCGCCCTTGACGGCATAACCGGTCGAGTCGATGTGCGAGCCCTTCTTGAGCGGCGCGGTGCGGTCCAGCACATAGCGTGCGTATTCAATTACCTTGGCGCCGCGCACCGGGTTGTAGCCCTTGCCCTTTTCGGCGCCATCGGTTTCGGCGATCACGTCGGTGCCGTACAGCGCGTCATAAAGGCTGCCCCAGCGTGCGTTGGCGGCGTTGAGTGCGTAGCGCGCGTTCAGGATGGGCACCACAAGCTGGGGGCCGGCCTGCAGGGCCAGCTCGTCGTCCACCCTGGCCGTCGTGATGCCGACTTTTTTGGGCTGCGGCACCAGGTAGCCGATCTTTTCCAGGAAATCGCGGTAGGCCGCCATGTCGGCGATGGGGCCGGGGTTGGCTTTGTGCCAGGCGTCGAGTTCAGCCTGCAGGCGGTCGCGCTCGGCCAGCAGGGCGATGTTCTTCGGGGCCAGGTCGGCCACGATGCCGTCAAAGCCTTTCCAGAACGCGCTGCTGGCCACGCCGGTGCCGGGCAGCACATGGTCCTCGATGAAGCGGTAAAGCTCCGTCGCGACCTGGAGGCGGTGGCTGGCGGTGCGCGCGGTGCTGTCGGCGGCGTTGTTGGCGATGCTGGTGCTCATGGTGTCGTCCCTTTTTTCAGAAAACCAAAATAAAAATGAAAGCGGATTATTGGAAAGGCAGCGCGAGCACGTCGCGCAGGCTGCTGCCGGTGTACACGGGCTGCGTGCCCAGTTCTTCAAACGGCAGCTGGTAGCGGTTGACCCACAGCGTGCGGTAGCCATACCAGGTGGCGGCCAGTGCGTCCCAGCCGTTGCAGCTCACAAAAGCAATCTGCCTGGCCTCCAGCCCGGTGGCCGCAAGCCCCAGCGCGTAGGCCTCGGGGGCGGTTTTGTACTTGCGGATGCTGTCGACGCTGATCACGTGGTCCAACAAGCCTTCCAGCCCTGCCGATCGCACGGCCACGCCCAACATGGATGGGTCGCCATTGGAGAGGATGCCAGTGACCACGCCGCGCGCCTTCAGCGCCTGCAGCACCTCCCGGTTCTCCGGAAAGGCCGACAGGTGACGGTACTGGTTCATGAGCTGGTCTTCCTGGCCGGGGCCCAACTCAAGCCCCAGGCGTTTGCAGGCATAACGCAGGCCGGCGCGCGTGAGTTCCCAGAACGGCTGGTAGTGCGCGCCGCCGTTGCTGGTGGTCACCAGGCGTGTGTATTCAATCTGTTTGTCGCGCCACAGCAGGCCCAGCGCCTCGCCTTTGCCCGGGAACAATTGCTCGGCCAGCAGGCCCACGCTGTAGACGTCGAACAGCGTGCCGTAGGCGTCAAACAGCACGGCGCGCAGCGAGGCGGGTTGATGGGAGCGAGGCTTTTCCATGGCCCTCTACTGTATTTGATACATGGACCGCGATTAATCAACGCGAAATCGCTTTATCCATGACTTAAATGCGCGCAATCCAAAAATCAACCTGATATCCCCATCCGTCCGCTCATAAGCCGCCGAAAACAGATTTAAATAAATTGGCACAGCTCTTGCATCTCGTCTTGTACACAAGTATGGATGCTTTCAAGTGGTGCACATCTCCTCAACAATGAATCCTTCCGCACAGCCCGGCGTGCCTGGGCTGACGGCGCAGCATGCTGGCGCGGACATTGCACTCGCGCCGCAGGCCTGGATTACCAGAACACCGTCCTTCTCCCCCGGCGACAGCGGCGCGTTGGCCGGGCTGTCTTTTGCCGCCAAAGACAATATTGATGTCGCAGGCGTGCCCACCACCGCCGCCTGCCCCGCCTTTGCCTACACCCCAACGGCACACGCCGCCGTGGTGCAAAAGCTGCTCGATGCGGGTGCGCAGTTGCTGGGCAAGACCAACCTGGACCAGTTCGCCTGCGGCCTGAACGGCACGCGTTCACCCTATGGCGCAGTGCCCAATGCGATCAACCCGGCCTATATATCAGGCGGGTCCAGCTCCGGCTCGGCGTACGTGGTGGCGACCGGGCAGGCGGACTTCGCGATGGGCACCGACACGGCCGGCTCCGGGCGCGTGCCTGCAGGGCTGAACAACATCGTAGGCCTCAAGCCCTCCAAAGGTTTGATCAGCGCGCGCGGCGTGGTGCCAGCCGCGCAAAGCGTGGACTGCGTGTCCATCTTCGCGCGCACCGTGGCTATGGCCGCCCGCGTGCTCGAAGCGGCCATGGGCTACGACCCGCTGGACCCGTACTCGCGCACGCTGGCAATGGCCGACACAGCCTTGCCGGCCGGCTTTCGTTTTGGTGTGCCTTCAACATTGAGCTTCTGCGGCGACGCGCTGGCCGAGCAGGCCTTTGGCGAAGCGGCCCTGCGCATGCGGGCCCTGGGCGGCGTGCCGGTGCCCATCAACTTCGCGCCGCTGGCCGAGGCGGCCGCGCTGCTCTATGAAAGTGCACTGGTAGCCGAGCGCTACGCCGCCGTGCGCGATTTTTTCGACGCACATGAGGCCGATGTGATCGAGCCGGTGCGCAGCATCATTGGCGCGGGCAAGCAGTACAGCGCCGCCGACCTGTACGCGGCCCAGACGAAATTGCGCGCGCTGGGCCAGCAGGCGGCCGCGATGTGGCAGGACATTGATGTGCTGCTGCTGCCGACCGCACCCACGCACTACACCCTGCAGGCCATGCAGCGCGACCCCGTCGCGCTGAACCGCTACCTGGGCACCTACACCAACTTCGTCAACCTGCTGGACTATGCGGCGCTTTCCGTGCCCAGCAGCCTGCGGCCCGACGGCCTGCCCTTCGGCATCACGCTGGTGGGCCTGGCGGGCAGCGACTGGCAGCTGGCCGAACTCGGCCAGCGCTACCACCACGCCACCGGTTTGCCGCAGGGCGCCTTGAATGAAGCGCTGCCCGCGCCCGCGGTACTGCCGGGCATCAAGCCGCCGTCCACCGTCAGGCTGGCCGTCGTGGGCGCCCACCTGTCCGGCATGCCGCTGAACAGCCAGCTGACCTCGCGCGGTGCCACGCTGGTCGGTACCGCGCGCACCGCGCCCGACTACCGCTTTTACGCGCTGCCGGGCACGGTACCGCCCAAGCCGGGGCTGCTGCGCGTGGCCGCCGGCGAAGGCGCGGCCATCGCACTGGAAATCTGGGAGATGCCGGTGCAGCACTACGGCTCCTTCGTCGCGCTGATTCCCGCGCCGCTGGGCATAGGCACGCTGGCGCTCGAAGGCGGCGCCAGCGTCCAGGGTTTTGTCTGCGAGGCGCACGCCGTGCAAGGCGCCGAGGACATCACGCACCTGGGCGGCTGGCGCGCTTACCTTGAATCACTGAAGCCAGCCGCCTCCACCTGAAGTTTTTCCTCCACCGCCCTCCATTCATCCAAAGCTTATCCATCACCCGCAGGAGCATCCCATGAAACCCGTTCCCACACCGTCATCCGCCATCTCCGGCCCGGCACGCCGCACGCTGATCAAGGCCACGGCCACCGGCGCGGCGCTGGGGCTTATGGGCATGCCCGCCATCCTGCGTGCACAGGGCGGGCCGAAAATCCGCATCGGCTACTGGCCCATCGCCGCCGGCCTGCCGTTTTACTCGGCGATCGAGCTGGGTTATTTCAAGGATGCCGGCCTGGACGTGGAAGCCCTCAAGTTCGCCGGCGCGCAGCAGGTGATGGAGGCGGTGCTCTCGGGCCGCGCCGACGGCACCGCCAACGGCACCGGCTCGGCCAACATCGCTATCGGCGAGATCGCCCAGCCCGGGACCTTCAAGATCTTCTGCTCCAACCCGAGCAACGTGAAGAACGTGCTCGACGAGGTGATCGTGCCGGCGGCCAGCCCGGCCAAGGTGATGGCCGACCTCAAAGGCAAACGCGTCGGCTCCGGCCCCGGTATCCAGAACGTGACGCTGGCCAAGACCGTGCTGGAACGCGGCGGCGCCACCGGCGCGACCGTGGTCGAACTGCCCATAGGCCAGCACGTGGCCGCGCTGGCCGCCGGCCAGATCGACGGCGCCTACACGCTGGAGCCCACCGGCACCATAGGCCGCATGAACGGCACTACCCGCGTGCTCGAAGCCGGCGTGATCGCGCGCTATGTGCTGGGAGACCCGATGGCGCCGTGGTTCGGCGGCTCGGCCTCGCTGTCTTCGGACTTCATCAAGAAAAACCCCGACGCAGCGAAGAAGTTCGTCGCCGCCTACGGCAAGGGCGTGGCCTACGTGCGCAGCAAATCGGTCGAGGCGCGCCAGTACCTCAAGGGCTACACCGCCATCGAAGGCCCGCTCACCGGCGAGGTGCCGCTGGCCGCGTACACCATGTACAACGAATTCACCCCGGCCGACGTGGCGCACTTCCAGAAGTTCTTCGACCTGTTCTCCGAAAAAGGCATCTTCAGTTCGCGCCTCATCGTGGACTCCATGCTCTACAAAGGTTGAACACCATGGATACCGCCACTTCAGCAACGGCGACGCCCGCCAAACCCTGGGCACCTCCGGCCGCGCCGGCCGCCGCCGTGCAGCGCAAGCCGGCGCTGGACAAGGCCTTGCCCTTTATCGGCCCGCTGGTGCTCTTCATCATCTGGGACCTGGCCGTGCGCCTGGGCTTCATCAAGGCCATCCTGCTGCCGCCGCCCATCGACGCACTGGGCGCGCTGCTCAGCGGCCTGGCCGGCGGGCCGCTGCTCAAGGACTTCGCGGTCACCGTGTGGCGTACGGTGCAGGCCTTCCTGATCGCCGCCGCTGTCGGCATGCCGCTGGGCGTGCTGCTGGGCAGCAATGAAAAAGCCTACCGCAGCGTGGAGTTCCTCATCGACTTCTTCCGCTCCACGCCGTCCTCTGCGCTGATCCCGCTGTTCCTGATGATTTTCGGCGTGTCGGACATCAACAAAGTGGCGATCGCCGCGTTCGGCGCATTGCTGATCGTGGTCTTCAACAGCGCCTATGGCGTGATCAACGCGCGCAAGCAGCGCGTGATGGCGGCCAAGGTCATGGGCGCCTCGCGCTGGCAGGTGTTCAAGGACGTGCTGGTCTGGGAAAGCCTGCAGCCGAGCTTTGTCGGCCTGCGTTCGGCGGTGTCCATGGCGCTGGTCATCGTGATCGTCGCGGAGATGTTCATAGGCGCCGATACCGGCCTGGGCAACCGCATCATCAACGCACAGCAGGTCATGAACGTGAAGGACATGTACGCGTCCATCCTGGCAGCGGGCGCACTGGGATATGCACTCAACATTCTGTTTTTGCTGCTCGAGCGTCGCATTGTTCACTGGAGTGGAAGGTAATGGCCCCCACGCTTTTCACTTCGCCTTCGGCTCCGCGTAATGCGCTGCCCCCCGAGGGGGCCGCTGCGCCTGCGGCCCGGCAAAGCCGGTTCCGCGGCCCCTGCTTGAAGGTGGAGGGTCCGCTGCCGCTCACCGCCCTGTTTGCCTATGAATCCACCGGAGTACGACATGTCCGCTGTAATTAATGCCCCCGTCTTCGCCGACGTCCCGGTGCGCGAGTTCCAGCCCGGCCCGGCCGGCACGCACATCACCATACGCGGCCTGACCAAGTACTTCGCCGGCTGGCCGCTGTACGAAGACTTCAACCTGGACATTCCCAAGCACAAGATCGTCTCGGTCTTCGGGCCCAACGGCTGCGGCAAGTCCACGCTAATCAACATGATCGCCGGGCTGATCCCGATCGATGCGGGCGAAATCCTGTTCGACGGCAAGTCGCTCAAGGACACCAAGATCGGCTACGTCTTCCAGAATTACCGCGAGGCCATGTTTCCTTGGATGCGCACTATCGACAACATCGCTTACCCGCTCAAACTCGAGGGCAGATCCAAGGCCGAAGTCGACAGGCGCATGGCCGAGCTCGTGGCCTCTTTCGACGTGAAGTTCGACCTGAACCGCTACCCTTATGAACTCTCGGGCGGGCAGCAGCAGACGGCCTCCATCATGCGGGCGCTGGCGCCCAACCCCGAAGTGCTGTTCCTGGACGAGCCCTTCTCGGCGCTGGACTTCGAGATGACGCTGTTCATCCGCGAAAAGCTGCAGGAGGTCTTCATGCAGACCGGCACCACCATGCTGCTGGTCTCGCACGACCTGGAAGAAGCCGTCTACCTGGCCGACCAGGTGCTGCTGTTGACCAAGCGCCCGACACGCGTGGCCGAAATCCTGCCCTACGGCGACGCGCGGCCGCGCACGGTGGAGACGCTGTCCGAAGCCAGCTTCATCCGTACCAAGAAACTGAGCCTGGAGATTTTCCAGCGCGAAGTCAGGCGTTGAACCACATGACGCCTCTTCAAATTGAAGCCTATGTCGAGGCCGCCGCGGCTGCGCTGGACTTGCCGCTGAGCGCGGAACATCGGCCCGGCGTGCTGCAGTTTTTCGCGCTGGCCGCCGGGTTTGCCGCGCAATTGCAGGCGGTGCCGCTGGATGCGCATGACGACCCGGCGCCGGTGTTTATGCCCGTCGAGCCTGCCGCCAAGGCCGCCGCATGAGCGGCGCTGCCGAATGCCTGCGCGGCGACGCGACGGCAATGGCCCAGGCGGTGCGCTCGCGCAAGATCAGCGCCGCCGAGCTGGTCGAAGCCAGCCTGGCGCGCATCGCCGCCACCAACGGCCGCGTTAACGCGTTCACCGAGGTCACCGCCTCGCGGGCACGACAACGCGCTGTGCAGCTGGACCGGCAGCTTGCCGGCGATGCACCCGGCGTGGCGGAGTCACCCTTGCTGGGTGTGCCCTTTGCCGTGAAGAACCTGTTCGACATCGAAGGCCTTTCCACGCTGGCGGGTTCCGCCATCGAACACGAGCGGGCACCCGCAGCGGCCGACGCGCTGCTGGTCCAGCGGCTGGAGGCGGCCGGCGCCGTGCTGGTGGGCGCGCTCAACATGGACGAATACGCCTACGGCTTCACCACCGAAAATAGCCATGCCGGCCCGGCTCGCAATCCGCACGACCTCACGCGCATTGCCGGCGGCTCTTCCGGCGGTTCGGGCGCCGCGGTGGCCGCGGGCCAGGTGCCGCTGGCGCTGGGCTCGGACACCAACGGCTCCATCCGCGTGCCGGCCTCGCTGTGCGGCGTGTTCGGCCTCAAGCCCACCTTCGGCCGGCTGCCGCGCACCGGCAGCTACCCCTTTATTTCCGGGCTGGACCACCTGGGGCCGTTTGCGCGTTCGGTGCGCGACCTGGCCTTGTCGTACGACCTCATGCAGGGTCCCGAAAGTGGCGGCCGGCGCGACCCCGGTTGCGCGCAGCGCGCCGCCGAACCGGTGCTGCCGTTGCTGATGCAAGGCATGGATGGCCTGCGCGTGGGCGTGCTTGGCGGCTACTTCCAGGACCACGCGCAGCCTGAGGCCTGGGCTGCCGTGCAGCGCGTGGCCCAGGCACTGCAAGCGCGCGACACGGTGGAGCTGCCCATGGTCGAAGCGGGACGTGCGGCCGCATTCCTGATCACCAACGCCGAGGGCGGCGCGCTGCACCTGGACGACCTGCGCCGCCGCGCCGCCGACTTCGAGCCGCTGTCGCGCGACCGCTTCCTGGCCGGCGCCCTGCTGCCGTCCGCCTGGATAGACCGCGCCCAGCGCGTGCGCCGCCTGTATGCGCAGGCCGTGGCCGGCCTGTTCGAGCACTTCGACGTGCTGCTGGCCGCCGCCACCCCCTGCGCCGCCACACCCATAGGCACCGAATGGCTGGAGCTGAACGGCAAACGGCTGCCGCTGCGCCCCAGCATGGGCCTGCTGACCCAACCCTTTTCCTGCATAGGCCTGCCGGTCTGCGCAGCGCCGGTATGGCCCGATGAGGGTCTGCCCGTGGGCGTGCAACTGATTACCGCGCCCTGGCGCGAAGACCGCGCGCTGCGCGTGGCCGCGGTGCTGGAGGCTGCCGGCATCGCCCGCGCGCCGCTGGCTTGGCCGACAATCGGGGAACCATGACCCACGCCATCAACCTGCCCGACGTCCATGCCGAAGTGGCGGCCGCGTTTGCCCTTTATGAAAGCGCGCTGGTCGGCAACAACGTGCAAGTGCTCGACGAACTCTTCTGGAACAGCGAACACACCCTGCGCTACGGCGCCACCGAAAACCTCTATGGCTATGACGCCATATGCGCCTTCCGCGCGGGCCGGCCCTCGCAAGGGCTGGCGCGCACCTTGCTTAACACCGTGATCACCACCTACGGCCGCGACTTCGCCACGGCGAACACCGAGTTCGTGCGCACCGGCAGCGACAGGACCGGGCGCCAGAGCCAGACCTGGCTGCGCACGCCGGAGGGCTGGCGCGTGGTCGCCGCCCATGTGAGCCTGCTGGCATGAGCCGCGCTCCCGCAGCGCCCGTTGCCGGCGCAGCCTTTCATTCGCGCGCCGACGAGGCCTACGCCGAACTCAAGCGCGACATCGCCGAATTCAAGCTGGTGCCCGGCGATCGCTTCACCGAAACCGAAGTCAGCGACCGTCTGGGCGTCTCGCGCACGCCGGTGCGCCAGGCCCTGTTTCGCCTGCAACAGGAGGGTTTTGTCGAGGTGCTGTTTCGCAGCGGCTGGCGTGTACTGCCTTTTGACTTCGACCAGTTCGAGCAGCTCTACGACCTGCGCATGGTGCTGGAAACCACCGCCGTGCAGCGCCTGTGCGCCGGTACCCAGGCAGCGGACACGGCGATGCTCGATGAACTGGCCGCCATCTGGCTGGTGCCGCCAGCCCAGCGCAGCTCCGACCACGTGCAGGTGGGCCAGTGGGACGAGGCTTTTCATTGCGCACTGGTGGCGGCCGCCGGCAACGCTGAGATGGCCCGCGTGCACCGTGACGTGACGGACCGCATCCGCATCATTCGCCGGCTCGACTTCATCAAGCAGCCACGCATTGATGCGACCTATGAGGAGCATGCCAAGATTCTCAAGGCAGTACAGGCCAGGCGCGGCGACCAGGCCGCCATGCTGCTGCGCGCCCACATCGAGACCAGCCAGGCCGAAGTGCGCAAGATCACGCTGCACCAGGTTCACCTGGCGCGCCAGGCCGGGGCCACAAGGCCGCGTTGAAGGCCGCACAGGCTTGCAGCCGGCGGCCACGGATGCAAGCAGCTGGAAACCGTGCGGCCGGGGGCGAGACTTATCGCCCCCAGCGCAGTACCAGCGGGTCCAGCCGCCTGGCGGTCGCCAGCAGCCCGGCGCGCGTGTCCGGATGCATGGACGGAAACGGATGGCGTGGCGCCTCGCAGGCGATCACGCCGCCTTCCTTCATCAAGGTCTTGGCGGCCAGCAGGCCGGCCTGGCGGTTTTCGTAGTTGATCAGGGGCAACCACTTCTCGTAAAGCGCATAAGCCTTGTCATGGTCGCCGGCGCGGTGCGCCTCGATGATGGGGCGAATGCCGTCGGGGTAGCCGCCACCCGTCATGGAGCCGGTGGCGCCGGCGTCCAGGTCTGGCAGCAGGGTGATGGCTTCTTCACCATCCCAGGGGCCTTCGACCGCATCGCCCCCTAGGCGCAGCAGCTCGCGCAGCTTGGACGCGGCGCCGGCCGTCTCAATTTTGAAATAGGCCACGTGTTCGATCTCGCGGGCCATGCGCGCCAGGAAGCAGGCCGAAAGCACCGTGCCGCTGGCAGGGGCATCCTGGATCATGATTGGGATGCCGACCGAATCGGACAGGCGCGCATAAAACTCGTAAATCTGCGGCTCCCCCACACGAAAGGTGGCGCCGTGGTACGGGGGCATGACCATCAGCATGGCCGCGCCCATGTCCTGCGCACGGCGGCTGCGTTCCGCGCACACTTTGGTGCTGAAGTGGGTGGTGGTCACGATCACCGGCACGCGCCCGGCCACATGCTCAAGAATGGTTCGGGTCAGGGTTTCGCGCTCATCATCGGACAGCACGAACTGCTCGGAAAAATTGGCCAGGATGCAAATACCGTCGGAGCCGGCATCGATCATGAAGTCGATGCAGCGCTTCTGGCTCTCAAGGTCCAGCTTGCCGGCCTCGGTGAAGGTGGTGGGGGCAACGGGGAAGATGCCGCGGTAACGCGGTTGGCGGGTTGGGCTCATGGCTGTATCGCGATCAGGTTGGAGGATGCTTCAGGGTTCACTGTTCAAGGAGCTCAGTGGGAATGGCGGGGGACTTCCGAGCCGCGGCAGCCGACCAGGAAATCGAAGTCGCAGCCTTCATCGGCCTGCAGCACGTGGTCGACATACAGGCGCTGGTAGCCGCCGCGCATGCCTGCCGCGGCCGTACCGTCCAGAGCGGCCAGGCGTGCAGCCAGTTCGGCATCGCTGATGTCCAGGTGCAAACGGCCTTGCTCGCAATCAAGCTCGATCCAGTCGCCGTCGCGCACCGCGGCCAGCGGCCCGCCGGCGGCGGCCTCGGGGGCCACATGCAGCACCACGGTGCCGTAAGCGGTGCCGCTCATGCGCGCGTCCGAGATACGCACCATGTCCTTGATGCCCTGGCGCAGCAGCTTGGGCGGCAGGCCCATATTGCCCACTTCGGCCATGCCGGGGTAGCCTTTGGGGCCGCAGTTTTTCATGACCATGACGCAGCTGGCGTCAATGTCGAGGTTCTCGTCGACGATGCGCTCCTTGTAGTGCTCCAGGTTCTCGAACACGACCGCACGGCCGCGGTGCTTGAGCAATTCAGGCGAAGCCGCGGAAGGCTTGAGCACCGCGCCGCGCGGCGCCAGGTTGCCGCGCAGTATGCAGATGCCGCCGTCGGCAATCAAAGGGTTGTTGAGCGGCCGGATCACCTCGTCGTCGTACTGCGGCGCCTCGCGCACGTTGTCCCATATCGTGCGGCCGTTGACGGTGAGCGCGCCGGGGTGCGGCAACAGTTTGCTTTCGCCCAGGCGGCGCAACACGGCGGGCAGGCCGCCGGCGTAATAGAACTCTTCCATCAGGAAGCGGCCGGAAGGCTGCAGGTCGACCAGCGTGGGCGTGTTGCGGCCGATACGCGTCCAGTCTTCCAGCTCCAGCTGCACACCGATGCGCCCGGCAATGGCCTTGAGGTGAATCACCGCGTTGGTGGAGCCGCCGATCGCGGCATTGACGCGGATGGCGTTTTCGAAAGCTTCGCGCGTGAGGATCTTCGACAGCGTCAATCCCTCGCGGGCCATCTCGACGGCCCGCGCGCCCGACATCTGCGCGAGCACATAACGGCGCGCATCCACCGCGGGAATCGCCGCGTTGTGCGGCAGGGAAGTTCCCAGCGCTTCGGCCATGCAGGCCATGGTGGAGGCCGTGCCCATGGTGTTGCAGGTGCCGGCCGAACGCGACATGCCGCCTTCGGCCGCCAGGAACTGGTGCAGCTGGATTTCGCCCGCCTTCAGCGACTCGTGCAACTGCCACACCGCCGTGCCCGAACCGATGTTTTTGCCTTCCAGCTTGCCATTGAGCATGGGCCCGCCAGTCACCACAATGGCCGGGATGTCGCAGCTCGCCGCGCCCATCAGCAGCGCAGGCGTGGTCTTGTCGCAGCCGGTGAGCAGCACCACGGCATCGATGGGGTTGCCGCGGATCGCTTCTTCCACGTCCATGCTGGCCAGATTCCGCGTGAGCATGGCAGTAGGACGCAGGTTGGACTCGCCGTTGGAGAACACCGGGAATTCAACCGGGAAGCCGCCCGCTTCGGAGATGCCGCGCTTCACATGCTCGGCGATCTTGCGAAAGTGGGCATTGCAGGGCGTGAGCTCGGACCAGGTGTTGCAGATGCCGATGATGGGCCGACCGTCGAACTCGTGGTCAGGAATGCCCTGGTTCTTCATCCAGCTGCGGTACATGAAACCGTTTTTGTCGGCTGAACCGAACCATTCGGTGGAGCGTAGTTTTCGCTTGGTGCTAGTCATGGGTAATGTGGGGTCTAGGGTTTCAGGAAGATGCGGATTTACGGTTCGCCAGCAGCCGTTGCAGCAGGCAAAAAACGAACAGCAATACGCCGACGACAATGCGCGTCCACCAGGAGCTCAGGGTGCCGTCAAATGAGATCAGGGTCTGGATGATTCCAAGCATCAGCACACCGAACAGGGTGCCGGCCACATAGCCCACGCCGCCGCTGAGCAAGGTGCCGCCGATCACCACGGCCGCAATGGCGTCAAGCTCCATGCCGACGGCGTGCAGCCCGTAGCCCGACAGCATATAAAAGGTGAAGACCACGCCCGCCAACGCAGAGCAGAACCCCGAGAGCGTGTAAACCCCCACCAGTGTGCGGCGCACCGGCAGGCCCATCAACAGCGCCGACTGCTCATGGCCGCCCACGGCATACACGGCGCGGCCGAAGGACGTGCAGTGCGCGACAAACACTGCGGCGATCAGCAGCACGATGGCGATCACGGCGCCGATGGAGAGCGATGCGTCTTCCCACAAGGGAATGCGCAGCTGCGAAATTTCCGTATACACCTCGTTCGTGATGCTGATGGAGTCGACACTGATCAGGTAGCACAGGCCGCGCGCGAGAAACATGCCGGCCAGCGTCACGATGAAGGGTTGCAGGCGAAAGCGCTCAATCAGGAAACCCATGAAGGCGCCGAAAGCCGTTCCCATCAGCAGCACCAACGGAACCACCGCTCCCGGATGCCAGCCGTGATGCTCCACCAGCGTGGCCGACACCATGGTGGTGAGTGCCACCACGGAGCCGACAGACAGGTCAATGCCGCCCGACAGGATGACAAAGGTCATGCCCACAGCGACGATGATCAGGAAGGCGTTGTCCACCAGCAGGTTGAGGAAAACCTGTGCCGAGAAGAAGCCGCTGTAAAGCACCGACCCCATGGTCGCCATGGCGACGAAGAGCGAGACGGTGACCGCCAGCGGCAGGTATTTGGGATTGAAGCGGGACGGCGATGCGGCCGGCACCGTCGGCCTGGGAACGGCTTCTCCCATGGGTTTGGTGACCACCGTGCTCATGGCCGCATCCCCGGCGCGGCGGGACGCCGCATCAATATGCCGATCTCGGCGCGAAATTCGGGTGACTGCAGCAGCATCACGGCGAACACCACCACCGCCTTGACCACCAGGTTGATCTCGGGCGGCACACCCATTGAATAGATGGCATACGTCAGGGTCTGGATGATCAGCGCGCCGATCACGCTGCCCACCAGGCTGAAGCGCCCGCCGGTGAGTGCGGTACCTCCCAGTGTCACCGCCAGGATGGCATCCAGCTCGAGCAGCTGGCCGGCATTATTGCCGTCGGCGCTTTTGACATTGGAGCTGATCAGCAGGCCCGCGATGCCGGCGCACAAACCGCAGAACGCGTAGGCCGCAACAATCAGGCGCCGCGCCTGCACGCCCGCGACACGCGCCGCAGTCGGGTTGATGCCCACCGCCTGGACGAACAGGCCGAGGGCGGTACGCGTCACCGCAAGGTACAGCAGGGCAAAAACCACCGCCGCGACAAATAGCGAAAAAGGCAGGCCCAACAGGTACCCGCTGCCCAGGAAGAAAAAGGGCGCGTAGTAGATGGTGATGATCTGCCCGCCGGTGATGAGCTGCGCGATGCCGCGGCCCGCCACCATGAGGATCAGGGTAGCGATGATGGGCTGCATGCCTACGCGGGCGACCAGCAAGCCGTTCCACAACCCGCACACGAGCGCGATGCCCAGAGCCGCAAGAATTGCCAGCGGCATGGGAAAGCGGCTCACGCTGCCCGTCACCGAGCCGCCTATCATCCAGGCGGCCACCGCCGCGGCGATGGCCACCACCGCGCCCACCGAAATGTCGATGCCGCGGGTGGCGATGACCATGGTCATGCCCAGCGACACCAGCACCAGCGGCGCGGCGCGATTGAGGATGTCGATCAGGCTGCCGTACAAGTGGCCGTCACGCCATTCCATGTGCAGAAAAGTGGCGTTGAAGGCCGTGTTCACCGCCAACAGCAGAAGCAGCGTAACCAGCGGCCACGCCAGGCGATGCCGGAGCCATTCAAGGGACAGCGCGGAACCGGCTTTGCCGGGCCGCAGATGTCCCCCCCTGAGGGGAAGGCGTTCGGAGGCCGCTTCGGGGGGGGGCTTCATTTCAGACATGTTCAGCCGCAATCAGTTCGTACACGGCGTCTTCGCTGCTGCCGGCCGGCAGCTCACCCACCTTGCGGCGGTCGCGCAGCACCACGATGCGGTGCGCCACGCGAACCACTTCGCTCATCTCGGAAGAAATGAAAATCACCGCCATGCCGGCCTGCGCCAGGCGCAGGATCTGCTCCATGATTTCCTGCTTGGCGGCCACGTCGATGCCGCGTGTGGGTTCGTCCAGGATCAACAGGCGCGGCTCGGTGGCGAGCCAGCGCGCGATCATGGCTTTTTGCTGGTTGCCGCCCGACAGCAGGCCTATGGGTGTATCCACACTCGCGGTCTTGATGCCCATCGCCTGCACAAAACGGTCAGCCAGCGCGGTCTGCTCGGCCCGCGACAAAAACCGCCGCATGCCAAGGCGCGCCTGCAGCGCCAGCGCGATGTTCTCGCGCACCGACAACTCGGCCACGATGCCGTCGGTTTTGCGTTCTTCGGGGCACAGGGCCAGGCCATGGCGGATCGCGTCGGCCGGGCTGGAAAAGCTTACCGCCTGGCCGTCGATCCTGAGCACCCCGCGGTCCGGCGTCTCCAGGCCGAACAGCAGGCGTGCCAGTTCCGTGCGGCCCGCGCCCAGCAGGCCGGCCAGGCCAAGCACTTCGCCGGCGCGCACGCGCAGGTCCACGGCCTGCAACTGGCCGGTCTGGCCCAGGCCTTCAGCTTCCAGAAGCGCCGGCACGGCGGTATCAAAGGCAGGCGCCGTCGCGGTGGCGCCCGATTGCGCGGCCAACTCCCGGCCAAGCATGGCAGCGATGAGTGCCTGCGGCCCTAGTTCCGCGGCCCGCCACTCGCCAACCCAGCTGCCGTTGCGCAGCACCGTGATGCGGTCCGACACTGCATAGACCTGGTTCAGGAAATGGGTGACAAAAACAATGGCCAAACCGCCGTCACGCAGCCGGCGCAGTACTTCGAAGAGTTTTTGCACTTCATCGTCATCCAGGCTGGAGGTCGGCTCGTCGAGGATGAGGACTTTCGATTCGATGCTGATGGCGCGCGCGATGGCGACCAGCTGCTGTACCGCAACCGGGTAGCTGGACAGCAGGCGGGAGACGTCGATGTCCAAGCCGACGCGCGCGACCAGCTCACGCGCGCGGCGATGCACCTCGGCCCAGTCAATGCGGTATCCCTGCGCAAGGCCGCAGCGTGGATAGCGGCCCGCGAAAATGTTTTCCGCCACAGAGAGGTTGGGGCAGAGATTGACTTCCTGGTACACCGTGCTGATACCCAGGCGTTGCGCGGCCAGGGGAGAGCCCGGCCATACCGGTTTGCCGTCCAGGTGCATCTGGCCGCCGCTGGCCTCCAGCACGCCGGTCAGGACCTTGATGAGCGTGGATTTACCTGCGCCGTTTTGCCCCATGAGGGCATGGATTTCACCGGGGTACAGGCGCAGGCGCACATCACGCAGCGCAGCAACACCCGCGAAATGCTTGTGAATGCCCGCCAGCTCCAGCACGGGGGCGATGTGGGTATCGGTACCGGCCGGGGTCATGGGGCAAGCTCCGCGCAGCGCGCTGCGGTATTCGCCTTTGGAACGGCCGGGAATTTCATGCCTTGTTCTTGTTATAGACGTCGACGAACACGGCGGCCAGCAGCACCGCGCCCTTGATGACCTGCTGGTAATCGATGCCGATGCCCATGATGGACATGCCGTTGTTCATCACACCCATCACGAACGCACCGATCACCGCTCCCATGACCTTGCCGACACCGCCCGAGGCCGAGGCCCCGCCGATGAAGCAGGCGGCGATGACATCAAGTTCAAATCCCAGGCCGGCCTTGGGCGTGGCGGTATTCAGGCGCGCGGCGAAGACCAGCCCCGCCAGCGCCGCCAGCACGCCCATGTTCACGAAGGTGTAGAAGGACAGCCGCTCGGTCTTGATGCCGGACAGCTTGGCCGCCTTTTCGTTGCCGCCCAGCGCATAGACGCGCCGGCCTATGGTGGTGTGCCCCGTGACGAAGTGGAACAGGAAAATCAGCAAGGCCATCACGATCAGCACATTGGGAAGGCCCCTGTACGATGCCAGCAGGTAACTGAAGTAAACCAGCAGCGCGGCGAACACCGCGGTTTTGGCTACAAAGAAAGCCGCGGGCTCGACCTGGACGCCATGCTTGAGCTGCCCTGCGCGCGCGCGCAGGCCGGCCACTGCCAGCAACGCGGCAAGTGCCACGCCCAGCAGCAACGAGGTCATGCGCAGGCCTTCGCTGCTGAGCAGGTCCGGCATGAAGCCGGAGCTGAGCTTCTGGAACGACTCCGGAAAGGGGCCCACAGACTGCCCCTGCAGCAGCGCCAGCGCCAGACCCTTGAAGACCAGCATGCCCGCCAGCGTGACGATGAAGGAGGGAATGCGGAAGAAGGCGACGAACCATCCCTGCACCGCGCCGATCAGCGCGCCGCAGGCCAGACACAGCAGCGAGGCAGGCACAAAGTTCCAGTCGTACTGCACCATCAGCACGGCGGCCAGCGCGCCGATAAAACCGCACACCGAACCCACCGACAGGTCGATATGCCCCGCCACGATGACCAACAGCATGCCCAGCGCCATGATGACGATGTAGCTGTTCTGCAGCACCAGGTTAGTGAGGTTGAGGGGTTGCATGAGCGTGCCCTCGGTCATGTACTGGAAGAAGGCCATGATGCCCACCAGGGTGACCAGCATGCCGTACTCGCGGAAGTTGTGCTTGAGGTAATCCAGCGTTGATTTGTCGCTCGCGGAGGCGGCCTTGGCCGGAGGCGCGGGGGCGTTGGAGGTTTCGTTATTCATTTCAGCTTGCTTTCATGATCGCGCGCATGATCTTTTCCTGGGAGGCCTGGGCCGTCGGCATCTCGGCGACGAAGCGGCCTTCGTTCATGACATAGATGCGGTCCGTCATGCCCAGCAACTCAGGCATTTCCGAGGAAATGACGATGATGCATTTCCCTTCAGCCGCAAGCTGGGCCATCAGGGTGTAAATCTCGTATTTGGCGCCCACGTCAATGCCGCGGGTGGGTTCATCCAGGATGAGGATCTCGGGGTCGGTGAAAAGCCATTTCCCGAGCACCACCTTCTGCTGGTTGCCGCCGGAGAGGTTGACGACTTTCTGGCCGACGCTGGAGCAACGGATGCGCAGTTTTTCACGGTAGCGCTGTGCAACCTGGTATTCGCGGCCGCTGTCGATCACGGCGGCCTTTGAAACACCCTTGAGATTGGCCAGTGACACATTGAACTGGATGTCTTCGTTGAGCACCAGCCCGTTGCCCTTGCGGTCTTCGGTGACGTAGGCCAGGCCGTGGCGAACGGCTTTTTCAACCGTTCCGACGTCGACGGGCTTGCCGTTCAGCAACACCTGGCCGCTAATGCGGCGCCCCCAGGAGCGGCCGAAGACGCTCATGGCAAGCTCCGTGCGCCCTGCTCCCATCAAGCCGGCAATGCCGACGATTTCCCCGCGCCGCACCTGCAGATTGACGTCCTTGATGAACTTCCTGTCGGTGTGCAGGGGGTGGTAGACATTCCAGTCACGCACCTCGAACACGGTTTCACCGATGTCCGGCTGGCGCGGCGGATAGCGGTCGGCCATTTCACGGCCCACCATGCCGCGAATGACACGGTCTTCGCTGATGGCTTCGGCGCGGCAATCCAGCGTTTCAACGGTGCTGCCGTCGCGCAGAACGGTGATGGAGTCCGCCACGCGGGAAATTTCATTGAGCTTGTGCGAAATGAGGATGCAGGTGATGCCCTGCCCCTTGAGCTCCAGCAAAAGGTTCAGTAGCGCCTGGCTGTCGTTTTCGTTCAGGCTTGCCGTGGGCTCGTCGAGGATCAGCAGCTTGACCTGCTTGGACAGTGCCTTGGCAATTTCCACCAGTTGCTGCTTGCCCACGCCGATGTCCGTGATCAGCGTGGCGGGCGACTCTTTCAGGCCCACTTTTTTCAGCAGGGCCTGCGTCTTGCCATGCGCGGCCATCCAGTCGATCACGCCGCGGTGTGCCGTCTCATTGCCCAGAAAAATGTTTTCGGCGATGGACAACAACGGAACCAGCGCCAGCTCCTGGTGGATGATGATCACGCCGACACGTTCGCTGTCATGGATGCCGACAAACCGGCGCTCCTGCCCTTCGTACACGATTTCACCCGTGTAGGATCCATGCGGATAGACCCCGGAAAGCACCTTCATCAAGGTCGATTTTCCGGCGCCGTTTTCGCCCACGATGGCATGGATCTCACCCGCGCGCACGCGCAGGTTGACCTTGTCCAGCGCGACCACCCCTGGAAAGGTCTTGCGGATGTCGCGCATCTCCAGAATCGTTTCCAATGCCTGTCCCTTTGATGCAAAGGTGATTGCCACCTCTTCGCGTTGACGGTCCCGGCACTACAACTGCAGTAGCCGGGACCGTTTGTCTTCAACCAGTCCTTACTTGACCTGGGATTCTTTGTAGTAGCCGCTGCCTATCAACACCTTGTTCCAGTTGGAGGCATCGACAGCCACCGGCTTGAGCAGGTAGGAGGGAACCACCTTCACGCCGTTGTTGTACGTCTTGGTGTCATTGATCTCGGGCTGTTTGCCCGACAGCATGGCGTCCACCATGTTTGCCGTGACCTTGGCCAGCTCGCGCGTATCCTTGAAGATCGTCGAGTACTGCTCACCCTTGAGGATGGACTTGACCGAGGCGATTTCCGCGTCCTGGCCGCTGACCACCGGGCAGGGTTGCTGCGCAGTGCAGTAACCCACGCCCTTCAGGGAAGACAGGATGCCGATGGACAGGCCGTCATAAGGCGAGAGCACCGCGTGGACTTTTTCGTTGCCGTAGTAGGCGGACAACAGGTTGTCCATACGCGCCTGGGCCACCGCGCCGTCCCAGCGCAAGGTACCCACCTTGTTCATGCCCATCTGCTTGCTGCGCACCACCAGCTTGCCGCTGTCGATGTAGGGCTTGAGCACGCTCATGGCGCCGTCATAGAAGAAGAAGGCGTTGTTGTCGTCGGGCGAGCCGCCGAAGAGCTCGATGTTGAAGGGGCCCTTGCCCTGCTTCAGGCCCAGCTTATCCACAATGCTGGTGGCCTGCAGCACACCGACCTGGAAGTTGTCGAAGGTGGCGTAGTAGTCCACGTTCTTCGAGCCTTTGATCAGCCGGTCGTAGGCGATGACCTTGACGCCTTTGTCGGCCGCGTTCTGCAAGGCCTTGGACAGGGTGGTGCCGTCGATGGAGGCGATCACCAGCACCTTCACGCCCTTGGTGATCATGTTCTCGATCTGGGCGAGCTGGTTCGGGATGTCGTCTTCGGCATACTGCAGGTCGGTCTTGTAGCCGCGCTCCTTGAGCACCTTGACCATGTTGTCGCCGTCGGCGATCCACCGGGCGGAGGACTTGGTCGGCATCGAGATGCCGATGGTGCCCTTGTCCTGGGCAAATGCCAGCGGCGCGATGCCGAGGGCGGCCGCGGCCATGCCGGCCAGCAAAGTCTTCAGAAAAATACGCTTCATGAACAGTCTCCTAGAAATGTTGTTTGTGAATCTTCCAGTATCCCTGTGCGCTATTGCAGCCGCAACTCAGTACTTACGCTTGGGGAACTCCGCGGCCGCCACCTCCATCGGAAAGATCCCTTCTTCAGTAACGATTCGTTTCTGAACCTGTTTGCCGGCCTTGATGTCTTTGACCGCGGCCATCAACTGCGGGCCCAGCAAGGGGCTGCATTCCACGGAGACATTGAGCTTGCCGGCCATCATGGCCTCAAAAGCGCCCTTGACGGCATCGATCGAGATGATGGTGATGTCTTTTGCCGGCTTCATGCCCGCCTCTTCAATCGCCTGGATGGCACCAATGGCCATGTCGTCGTTGTGCGCGAACAGCACATTGATCTTCTTGCCTTCGGCCTTGAGGAAGGCTTCCATCACTTCCTTGCCCTTGGCCCGGGTGAAGTCGCCGGTCTGCGAGCGGATGATCTTGAATTTCGGGTCGGCCTTGATGATTTCTTCAAAGCCCTTTTTGCGGTCGATGGCCGGCGCAGAACCCACGGTTCCCTGCAACTCGACGATGTTGACCTGGCCGGTCGTGCCCTTCATTTTGTCCACCAGCCAGCGGCCCGCCTTGCGGCCTTCTTCCACAAAGTCGGAACCCATGAAGGACACATAGAGCGAGGTGTCCTTCACATTGACGGAGCGGTCGGTCAGCACCACGGGTATCTTGGCGGCCTTGGCCTCGCGCAGCACGGTTTCCCAGCCCGATTCGACGACGGGCGAGAAGGCGATCACGTCCACCTTTTGCGCGATGAAAGAGCGGATGGCCTTGATCTGGTTCTCCTGCTTTTGCTGGGCGTCGGAAAACTTCAGCTCAATGCCGGCGTCTTTGGCGGCCGACTTGATGGACTCGGTGTTGGCGGTGCGCCATTCGCTTTCCGCGCCCACCTGGCTGAACCCCAGCACGATGGGCTTTTGCGCCCATGCGGAAATCGGCAGCAAACCGGCAAACGGCGCACTGGCGAGTGCGGCAACGAGGGTACGGCGATGAATCTTCATGTTGTCTCCTTGGTTGAAATGAAACTGGCAACTCCCGGCCGCCTTTCGGCGGTTCAGGCCAGCATGTAGCCGGTCTTCACGGTGGTGAAGAACTCCGCCGCATACCGGCCCTGCTCACGCGGCCCATAACTCGACGCCTTGCGCCCGCCGAAGGGCACGTGAAAATCAACACCGGCGGTCGGCAGGTTCACCATGGTCATGCCGACCTCCGCATTACGCTTGAAGTGCATGGCATGCTTGAGCGAGGTTGTGCAGATGCCCGCGCACAGGCCGAAAGGCGTGTCGTTGGCCAGGGCCAGCGCATGCTCAAAGTCATAGGCCTGCAGCACACATGCTACGGGCCCGAAGATTTCTTCGCGCGCGATGCGGTGCTCCGGTTTGGCCAGAAACAACGCCGGGCTCATGTAATGCCCGGGCGTGGGGCGCTTGAGCAACTCGCCGCCCCAGACATGCTCGGCGCCTTCATCGCGGCCGATCTGCAGGTAGGCCTGGTTCTGGTCAAGCTGCGCCTGATCAACCACAGGCCCCATCTCGATGCCCGACTCCAGCGCGTGGCCCACGGTGAGCGAGGCAATGCGGTGGCGCAGCCGGGCCACAAAGGCGTCGTGCACGGGCGCCTCCACGATGAGGCGGCTTGAGGCGGTGCAGCGCTGGCCCGTCGAAAAATAGGAGCCCTGTACCGCGCACTCGACGGCCTGGTCGAGGTCGGCATCGGCCAGCACCACCAGCGGGTTCTTGCCGCCCATTTCAAGCTGCACCTTGGCGCGGCGCGCGGCGGCTGACTGGAGCAGGCGCTCGCCGGTGGGCACAGAGCCGGTGAAACTCAAGGCATTGACCAGCGGACTGTCGACCAGTGCCTGGCCGACTTCCCGGCCGCTGCCCATGACGAGGTTGAACACGCCGGCGGGCAGCCCGCAGCGGCTGATGATTTCAGCCAGCGCCCAGGCGCAGGTCACCACCAGCTCGGCCGGCTTGAAGACCACGGTGTTGCCATAAGCCAGGGCGGGTGCGATCTTCCAGGCGGGAATCGCCAGCGGGAAATTCCATGGCGCGATGATGCCCACCACGCCGACGGGTTCACGCGTCACATCCACATGGATGCCGGGCCGCACCGATGCCATGGTTTCGCCCTGCACGCGCAGCGCCTCCCCGGCAAAGAATTTGAATATCTGACCGGCCCGGGCCGCCTCACCCACGCCTTCAGGCAGTGTTTTTCCTTCTTCGCGCGCCAGCAGCATGCCCAGCTCATCCTTGCGCGCCAAAATCTCGCTGCCTATCTGGTCGAGCACGTCGGCCCGGCGCTGCGGCGTGCTGCGGCTCCAGTGCGGCAAAGCCTCGGAGGCGGCGCGGATCGCGAGCTCGGTCTGGTTGCGATCAGCGCGTGCATACTCGCTGACCACCTCACGGGTGTCAGAGGGATTGGTGCTGATGCCGGTGGTCGTGCCGGTTTCCCAGCGCCCGTTGATGAAGTGCCGGGCGTTGTGCTGCAATTCGCCGAATCTCATGAGAGAAGCTTTTTCATGGCCTGCAGTCTAGAATCGATTTTGATATCAATCTAATCGTTTTTTTGACAAAATCGATATCGTTCTACACATTCTGGAAAACCCGATGACTCCCTACAACCACTGGTTCATACGCGCCCGGCTCAAAACACGCCAATTGCTGCTGCTGGTCGCGTTGGCTGAAGAGGGCAACATCCACCGCGCGGCGCAGGTCCTCAGCATGACCCAGCCGGCGGCTTCCAAGCTGCTCAAGGACCTGGAGGATGTGCTGGAAGTACCGCTGTTTGAGCGCCTGCCCCGCGGCATGCGGCCGACCTGGTATGGCGAGACCATGATCCGGCATGCGCGCATGGCGCTGGCCAGCCTGAACCAGGCGAATGACGAACTCACCGCGCTCAAGACCGGGCACTTCGGCCAGGTGGGCATAGGCGCGATCACCTCGCCGGGCCTGGCCCTGCTGCCGTCCGCGGTGGCCGTGGTCAAACAGGAGCACCCCAGCCTGCGCATTTCACTGGACATCGAAACCAGCCCGGTGCTGCTGGAGCGGCTGGAGCAGGGCAGGCTCGACATCCTGGTGGCGCGCCTCTTTGCCGAGCATGACAAGACCCATTTGCGCTACGAGCCGCTGGTGGAGGG
>Ga0102589_1001216_pt1 | contig 37522 bp, 30 predicted proteins | sample AraplaMF_Col_mLB_FD_76858 | JGI IMG/M metagenome (GOLD analysis project Ga0102589, IMG submission 76858) | Arabidopsis root microbial communities from the University of North Carolina, USA - plate scrape MF_Col_mLB | ecosystem: Host-associated > Plants > Roots > Endosphere | place: USA...
TCGCTATGTCATCAGCTGCAATTGGTGCAATCATAGCTACTGTGATTCTTCCAAAAGCATTGACATATATTTCAGAAGTACGCCTGTATAATGTTAGCTTAATTGCATTTTCAATTTCTTTAGCACTACTGATTGTTAGTAATATATATGTATTTTTTATTCTTTTATTTTCTATTGGTCTATTTGGTCAGTTATTACGATCAAGTAACCGTGTCTATTTTCAGCATCATGTCCGTGAAGAAGAGAGGGGACTTATGCTTAGTGTAGTACTGATGGATCGAGGGATGATACCACTTGGTTCTATTTTAGTTAGTTATTCCATTGAATATGTTGGTATTGCTCAAACATTTATTTTAATGGGAGTTATATGTATGATCCCGTCTTTATTTCAATTTATAAAACTGAAACAGCAAAAAGGAAAGGTGAAGGAATTTGTCCATGCAAAGAAAACAAGTTAATAGAGTAAAAGCAGAACGTAGTATTTTAAATCGTTTTTGCAATGCATTGATTCGAGAGAAAGTGCTACAAGAGAACTGTGCAATATTGAAACATGAGCATGGCATAGAGATTGTAGATAGTATGAACGATGCGGAATTATTGTTAGAAGTAAAACAAGAGGGAGCGTTTGAACGATACGAGTTTATATTCCCAATTCGTTTTAAAGTTCGTGGACATATACGGTGGATTGATTCATTGTCAATGTTTTGGGAAGAAGTTGCCCCGTTCTTTCGTATTCATATTTCACAGTCTTTACAAGAAGAATTGGAAAACAGTGTAACCAATTTAGCACTAGCATACGAAGCATGGAATCGGAAACAAGAATGGGTGAAACAACAATTAGAGACAAACGTTTTGTTTGCAACAAAAACAAAGCCTAACAATTTATATCAATTTTTAAAAGCTTTACAAGCATGTATACCATTTGATGAGCTTACTTATACGGAATCACTTGTTATTGAGGGACATCCGCTTCATCCATCTACGAAAACGAAACTTGGTTTATCAAGAGAAGAAGTGAAATTGTATGCACCAGAATTTGAACATGTTGTTCCGTTACATGTTCTTCTCGTTCATAAAGAAGTAGCTGAAGTAACCGGAGATCACATGCAGAAACCACTTATATATGAAAATTCACCAGAGTTATATGAAGCAGTGCACACATTACTTGTAAATAAAGAAAAAAGAATGGAAGATTATTATCCATTTCTCATTCACCCATGGCAGTATGAACATGTATTACAAGAAGAATATGGTTCAGAGTTAGAAGAGGGGTGGATTATTCCAGTGCCATATCAACTATCTTCACGTGCAACATTATCATTTCGAACAATGAATGTATTAAAATTACCATATCACGTGAAACTTCCAGTGCGAGCGCAAGCAACGAGTGCAGTTCGTACCGTGTCACCAGAAATAACAGTAAATGGCCCACTATTATCAAAAGTATTAGATGGCATCTATACAAAGGAACAAAATTTAGAGCAGTCTATTGTTGTTGTAAGGGAACGAGTAGGAGCCTATTTTTCTAAACCGAATACTAGGGATTTAGGACGTAATTTAGCATTTATTTTACGGGATGATCCCAATCAGTATAGAAGAGAAGGAGAATTATTATGGGTTGGTGCAAGTTTAACAGCCGATAATCCATTAAAAGAAAACGAATCTGTCATTTTAGATATAATGCGTACATATTTTGACAAAGAGGAAATCGGTAAAAAAGAGATATTCTATTATATTGCTCATTATACTGAGAAAGTGATGTTGCCATTGTTAGAACTTGTTGTACGATATGGGATTGCCCTAGAAGGACATATGCAAAATTCTATTATTGTGACAAAAAATGGTGAAGTACAACGTATTCTCATTCGTGATCTTGGTGGAGTAAGAATTTATAAAGAGAAATTGGCGGAATTGATAGACCTCTCGATTATGAAAGAAGCAGCATTATTTACAGAGAATATGACTGAAGTATATAACAAGTTTATTCATTCTGTATTGCAAAATCATTTTGGGGATTTGCTATTTACATTGGCTCGAGCAGTTGATGATATACAGGAAAAAGAGTTGTGGAGAATTGTTGCAGCTGTGGTGGAAGATTTTATGGTAGGGGTAACAGAAGAGCAACGAGCAGCAATATTTGCACCTTGTATTGAGACTAAGGCATTATTTTCGATGAGAATACATGATCAAGCGAAATCGTATTTATATACAAATTTCCCCAATCCACTTTGTATGTAGGAGGAATAAAAATGCGGCCCATCATGAAAATAAACCTTTCAAAATTAAAGCATAATGCCATTATGATAAAACGATTATGTGAGCATGCAAATGTTTCATGTTTTCCAGTTACAAAAGGAGTAAGTGCTGCAACACAAGTAATCGGAATTTTGAAAGAAGCTGGATTTACAAAATTTGCAGATTCAAGATTACAGCATCTTCATAAAATCCGTAAAATGATGGGAAACAGTGCGGAACTTCTTTTAATTAGAACACCAGCTTTATCAGAAGTAGAGGAGACAGTTCTAACTGCAGATATAAGTTTGAATTCTGAACTCTGCGTGATTGAGGCATTGGGAAGGGCTGCGACGAAATATGGGAAAATACATCAGATCATTTTAATGGTAGATTTAGGAGACCTTCGCGAAGGTATGTTGCCTGTGCAAATGGTGGAGATTGCCCAAAGAGTAGTGGGGATACAGGGGATAGAGCTTGTTGGTATTGGAGCCAATTTTACTTGTTTTAGCGGTGTGATTCCAACTGAATCTTCTTTGCTAGAGTTAACACAATTGACTGAGCTAGTGGAAGAAACAATCGCGCAGCCACTTTCCATTATTTCGGGTGGAAACTCCAGTTCCTTACCGCTTATCTTACAAAGGAAAGAAATAGGGCGGGTCAATTCTCTTCGTATTGGTGAGGCTATTTTTCTTGGGAAAGAAACAGCATATGGGAAGAACATTCCTTTTATGTACCAAGATATATTTTCAGTAGAAGCTGAGATTATTGAGGTTAAAAGAAAGCCTTCGATGCCTAGAGGTGTGATTGGAAAAAACGCTTTCGGTCAAGTTCCATGTTTTGAAGAAAAAGGAGAACGATTGCGAGCCATTGTTGCGATTGGTCGACAAGATCTTGATATTAGTGGGCTATATCCACTTGATGGGCATATCGAGATTCTTGGCGGAAGTAGTGATCATTTAATCATTGATATAACAGATAGTGAGACATATCGAGTAGGCGATATAATTACGTTTCTTCCAGCATATAGAGGGATGCAAAGCGGTATGGTTTCTTCACTTGTACACAAACAATATGTATTAGATGATGTGTTACAAAAAGTGCTTGTTCTATAAAGTGAAATTTTGATTCGTGACCCCCAATAATTACGAACTCTCATTAATCGAGCGCGTGTTACATATATTGAATTTGTAAAACAATATACGTATATATTAAATGTTTTAATTGAAGAAGAAAAAGAAGTGCATAATCAATAAGTAGGTCGTGAAGTGATAAAAAGAGAAACAGTTGAACAATTTTGCTCAACTGTTTCTTTTTTTAGGGATTTTTTACTTGTTTTTGTTAATTGTAAATAAAAATACAATATTTTTTATAATTTTCATTGCGAAATATCAGCTCTACTTTTACAATAGAAAAGGTGTATATTTATTATACTAAAAAAACAAATCGGAATAATGTGAAAATTATAGTTTGTCGTTATGCATTGTATGTAAAAGTACATATTAGGCGACATATATCATATTATCGACTTGTAAGGAGAGAAGCAAATGAAAAGTGTAAGATTACCATCGATTCCAGAAATCATTATTCTTTTATTACTGTTTCTTGCAGTTGTCTTTTCCTTTCAAACGATCTTTAATTTGCCGATTCAATTAGCGCTATTTATTTCATGGTTTTTAGTAATTGCGCTTGGACTAAGGTTAGGGTTTCGTTATCAAGAATTGCAAGATGCAATTACGAAAGGAATTTCCAATGGATTAGAAGCTGTTCTTATTTTAGTTGCTGTAGGAGCACTAATTGGAACATGGATTGCTGGCGGTGTTGTACCGACATTGATTTACTACGGATTAGAATTTATTCATCCGAGTATCTTCTTATTAGCAACCTTAATTATTTGTTCAATTACTTCTATTGCAACAGGTACATCGTGGGGAACAGTTGGTACAGCTGGTATTGCCATGATGGCAATCGGTGAAGGTCTTGGCTTACCGCTTCCACTAGTTGCTGGAGCGGTACTTTCAGGGGCATACTTTGGAGATAAGTTATCCCCACTTTCTGATAGTACAGTACTTGCTGCCTCAATGGCAAAAGTAGATGTTATTGCACACGTTCGCGCGATGTTTGTATTAGATATACCGGCATATATTATTACTGGTATTATGTTTACAGTTGCCGGATGGATGTATGGTGGAGATAATGTTGATTTAAATAAAGTGGAGTTTTTAAAAGAAGCTTTATTAAAGCACTTTGATATTAAAATATGGATGCTTGTTCCAGCGGTTATTGTTATTGTACTATTAGCAATGAAAAAACCATCAATGCCAACAATTGCAATGGGAGCGCTTCTCGGTGCAATTTGGGCAACGCTTTTCCAAGGTATGAATTTTGGAGATGCAATTGGAACAGCATATAACGGTTTCTCTATTGAATCAGGTGTGGACTTCATTGATAAGTTGCTAAATCGCGGTGGAATCAATGGTATGCTAAGTTCAGTAGCTGTTATTATTTTCGGATTAGGTTTCGGAGGATTACTTGAAAAACTCGGCGTTTTAAAAGTAATCGTATCAAAATTTGAGAAGAAACTAAACTCTGCAGGAAATGTAACGTTGTCCACATTAATCGTTGCTTTCTTGGCAAACGTATTCGGTTGTGCAATGTACGTATCACTTATTTTAACGCCAAAAATTATGCAAGACAGCTATGATAAATTAAAACTAGATCGCCGTATATTAGCGCGTAACTCAGAAGTAGGTGGGACATTAACTTCGGGTATGGTTCCATGGTCTGATAATGGTATCTTTATGGCTGGTATACTAGGTGTTTCCACATTATCATATGTTCCATTTATGTGGATGAGCTTTGTATCCTTAGCATTAGCAGTTATATATGGATATACAGGAAAATTCATTTGGTATGTTGATGATGCTGAAAAAGGAAAACAAGCATCATAAGATAAGAAAAAATCATCCTTTGCGTATAGCAGAGGATGATTTTTTTTATAAACTATATGATAGATAAACTACTAAAAATAAAATCTCTATAATTTGTAAAGTAAAATGAGAGCCAAATAAGATATGTTTTTTCAGCAAACTTTCATATGATATATGGTTGTAATTTGAACGGCTGAATTTTTAGTTTTTATAGGTGTGATTATTGGTAAGTTATAAGGATTTTGCGGGGGAATTAGTGTTTTTTTATTTTCTATTCGACAAAACATAACAAATTATTGTAATTTAGTTTGTTATGTTTATTGGGGAATTTTGCAATTTTTCCATATTGGAGGGCGTATAGATTGAAAAAACGTACTGTTGAATTGGTAACAGGACTAGTTGCTTCTATAGTAGGAGCTTGTATATCATTTTTTCTTTTTATTATGTATAGTTTTAGGTCAGTTATTGATGATTCTTGGAAAGCTCAAGCCTATGGGGCGCTCGTGGTTTTTCTTATACAGATTTTAGCTATTGTAATTTTTTGTTGTGTCAATAAAATGAACAATAGGTTATATGGAAGTGTAATGCTTACTATTGGTATCATCTCCATACTCTTTTCGTATGATGCATTGTTGTTTCCAGGAGTTATATATATTGTTTCTGGATGTTTAACGTTTAGATCACTAGAAACTACATCAGGTGAAAAATAGAGTGCAAATAAAGGAATTAGGATATGTATTATGTAAGAAGAGTGTGAAGACTGAACACTTCAGCAAAGTATAAAACTATCTCTTTCGTTGATTTGTTAGAAATTTTTATCCTATAGTACTAAGTCACCCCATAAGTTCAATGCGAACTTATGGGGTGTTTAGTTTCTGGTGATATTCGTATATTTCCCCTATCAAAAAGCAAAATATATAGTATCAAAAACAGGAGGAGAGAGATGACTGAATCGCTACTGCTGGAGTATGGAGGAGTTATATTAATTCTTATTGCATTAGAAGGAGTTTTATCTGCAGATAATGCTCTTGTACTTGCTATTATGGTTAGACATTTATCTGAAGATGATAGAAAAAAAGCTTTGTTTTATGGATTATTCGGTGCGTTTATATTTCGATTCGTCTCATTATTTTTAATTTCATTTCTTGTGAATGTATGGCAGATGCAAGCGGTAGGAGCGATTTATTTATTGTTTCTTTCTGCTAGAAGTTTAGTTAAAATATATCGGCAAAAGAAGTGGCAAAGAGAAATGCACGGAGAGCAAGAAAAAGGGATGGAAGAAAATACTCCGAAAAAGAAAAGTAGTTTTTGGTTAACAGTTCTGAAAGTCGAGGTTACAGATATTGCATTTGCGATCGATTCAATCTTAGCTGCAGTAGCTCTTACATTAACCATTACACCACTAAATAAAGGGATGATAGGTGGTCTTGATGCAGGAAGATTTTTTGTTATTTTAACTGGTGGAATGATTGGTTTAATTATTATGAGATTCGCGGCTACTTACTTTGTGAAGTTATTGCGTGAAAGACCTGGCCTTGAAACGGCAGCGTTTATGATTGTTGGATGGGTCGGCGTAAAACTTATTGTTTCAACACTGGCGCACCCTATGGTTGGAATAATCGATAAGGATTTCCCTCAATCCGCTACGTGGAAAGCTATTTTTTATATCGTATTAATTACGATTGGCGTTTGTGGTTGGTTCTTATCTTCTGATTCATCTGAAATATAATTTAGTAAATATAGAATTATCAATAAATACAGGTGAGAATCCTTATCGTTTAAAGGGAAGTCTGTTACAATAAAAATGTATCTATTTTATTATCAAGGGGATGAAAACATGGAATACAGAATTGAAAGAGATACATTAGGAGAAATGAAAGTTCCAACTGATAAATTATGGGCCGCACAAACACAGCGTAGTAAAGAAAACTTTCCAATTGGAACGGAGCATATGCCGATTGAGATTGTACAAGCATTTGCAATTTTAAAGAAAAGTGCAGCCATTAGTAATTACAAATTAGGAAAGTTATCGGAAGAAAAAGCTCAGGCGATTGTAGAAGCAGCTGATGAAATTCTAGCAGGAAAATGGAATGAACATTTCCCGCTTGTTGTATGGCAAACAGGTAGCGGAACACAATCGAATATGAACGTGAATGAAGTAATCGCCAACCGTGGGAATCAAATTTTAGAAGAGAAAGGACTTGCTGTACATATTCATCCAAATGATGATGTGAACATGTCCCAAAGTTCAAATGATACATTCCCAACAGCGCTTCATGTTGCTTGTTTGATTGCAGTGGAAGACCAAGTGCTACCGGCAATTACAAAGTTAAAAGCAACATTAGAGAAAAAAGTAAATGAGTTTCAAAATATTATTAAAATCGGACGTACGCATTTGCAAGATGCAACACCTTTAACGTTAGGACAAGAAATTAGTGGGTGGCACCGTATGCTTGAAAAAACGGAGCGTATGATTGCGGATAGCAATACATATATGAAAGAACTTGCAATTGGGGGTACTGCAGTTGGAACAGGCATTAATGCACATCCTAAATTTGGTGAGATGGTTGCAGAGGAAATTAGTCAGTTTACAGGAAAGCAATTTGTATCAGCACCAAATAAGTTTCATGCATTAACAAGTCATGATGAGGTTGTGTTTGCACATGGTGCGTTAAAAGCATTGGCAGCGGATTTAATGAAGATTGCAAATGATGTACGTTGGCTTGCAAGCGGCCCACGTAGTGGTCTCGGTGAAATTATTATTCCTGCGAATGAGCCAGGAAGCTCTATTATGCCAGGGAAAGTAAATCCAACACAAAGTGAAGCATTAACAATGGTAGTGGCACAAGTTATGGGAAATGACACAACCATCGGATTTGCAGCGAGCCAAGGTAACTTTGAACTAAATGTATTTAAACCAGTAATCGCATATAACTTCTTACAATCTGCTCGTTTATTAGCCGATGCGACAGTTTCATTTAACGACAAATGTGCGGTTGGTATCGAAGCAAATGAAGAAGTGATTAACCAAAACGTAAATCGTTCTTTAATGCTTGTTACAGCATTAAATCCACATATCGGTTATGAAAATGCGGCGAAAATTGCGAAGCATGCTCATAAAGAGGGATTAACATTAAAAGAAGCAGCATTACAATCGGGGTTATTAACGGAAAAACAATTTGATGAGATTGTAGATCCAAAGAAAATGATTGCACCGAAGGAATAATTAGAGTGGACAATAAAAAGCCAAGATTCTATTTGAATCTTGGCTTTTTTCTCGAATAGAATTTCTATTCTCTTAATTATTAATAGTATATGCAATTCTGAAGATGGAGAGTGGCATCATAATAGAAATACGATTCTATATTTCTATTGTGATCAAAAATGGTTTTCACTATAAATTTATTTATTATTTTCAGGTTTGGGCATTTATCTTTTGACAAGTTCATTCCTTTGTTGAAAAGTTAGTGAATAGGGTAAGTAAGACTAGATTGAAGGTTTAGTTGATTAAGGGATATTACTCTGCAGTTGTTTATAATACTTTAGAAATATTGGCTGTTATTAGGAAGGAGATGCCTATTTACTAAACGATTTTAAATTTGTTTGGTAAATAAGTAAGCGAAATGTTGAAAAGTTTATTTTGTTTGTGATAAGATGATTCAGTAAGGGTAAACGATATTGTGATTTGTTTGCGTTTTTAATAAACCGTTTGGAGGATTGTTTGGTATGAATGATATTTCTGAGAAGTTTTGGGATGCTTCCATTAAAGAACTAAAAAAAGGATATATATTTGAAGAGGACACAGAAGAATATACTTGTTTAGCATGCGGAGAAAGTTTTATAAAAGGTGTAATTTATCAAGATAATCAGGTTTTATATGAAGCCGAGAAGTTTGTACAATTACACATTCAAAATGAGCATACATCTATGTTTGACTATTTATTGAATCTGGATAAAAAATATACAGGTTTAACGGATTTGCAAAAGAAGATGGTTCAATTTTTTTACATGGGATTTAATGATAAAGAAATTGTGAAAGAGCTGGATGGGGGAAGCACGTCGACAATACGTAATCATCGATTCACATTGCGTGAGAGGATGAAGCAAGCGAAAGTATTTTTAGCATTGATGCAACTGTCCGAAGAAAAATCAAAAGTGCAATCTAAATTTGTACCCATTCATAGAACAGCTACGATGGTGGACGATCGGTACAATATTACGGAAGAAGAAAATGATGAAGTCTTAAAGTTGCATTTTACAGAAGGATTAGACGGTCCACTGGTGAAATTTCCGAAAAAACAAAAACGTAAATTAATTATATTACGTCATTTAATAAAAAAATTTAATAGTAACGAAAAGTACACCGAAAAAGAAGTGAATGAAGTTTTGGAAAGTGTATATCCAGACTTTGTAACTTTAAGAAGGTATTTAATTGAATATGGTTTTCTAGATCGAACGCCTGATGGAAGTCAATATTGGGTGAAGTTATAAGAAAGGGGAAAGGAAAATGAATAGAAGAGCAGAATTAAAACAGCAATACAAAGAGATAGAGATTGAAGCGGGTATTTATCGTATTATAAATACAAAAAACCAGAAAATGTACGTTGAGAGTACGATGAATTTAAAGACGATAAGTGGGAGGCGATTTGAACTCAATGTAGGTTCTCATACAAATAGAGCATTGCAAGAGGACTGGAAGCAATACGGTGCAGATGCCTTTGAATTTGAAGTGCTAGAAGTCTTGAAAAAGAAAGAGACTGGTTATTTTAATGCTAAGGAAGAATTGAAAAAATTAGAAGAGAAGTGGCTACAGGAATTGCAGCCATATGGAGAGCGCGGGTACAACCGAGCAAGCTCTTAATAAAAAGGGGAAATGAAATTTGAAATCACCGACAGATAGCATTCAAGAAGATGCAGAATCACAGAGTCAGGAGAAGGAAGGGAAACCGATATGGAAATCGATGTCCATGTTCTTAGTTCCTTTGCTTTTAAGTAATGTATTACAATCAGTTGGACAATTGTTTGGGATGGTAGTGGTAGGAAGATGGCTTGGTGTAAATGATTTAGCTGCCATTTCTGCGTTTTTTCCGTTGTTCTTTCTACTTGTTTCATTTGTAATTGGAATTGGATCGGGTAGTTCTATTTTAATCGGGCAAGCATTTGGGGCTCGTAACGAAGATCGTGTAAAAGCAGTTGTTGGTACAACGCTTACCTTCACATTTATACTAGGAGCTATTTTAGCGGTAGTAGGCAGCATATTCACCATGGATATTCTGCGTTTTATGGGAACACCGGAAAACATTATTGGTATGAGTGTCCACTATGCACGTATTTTATTTATTTCAATGCCAGTTTTATTCTTATATTTTGCATATACAACATTTATGCGAGGTACAGGAGATTCCAAAACGCCATTTTACTTTTTAATTGTTAGTACAGTGTTGAACATGATATTATTGCCTGTTCTTATCTTTGGTTGGTTAGGAATGCCGAAACTTGATGTTTATGGAGCAGCTTATGCCTCTGTCATATCAACGATTATAACGTTTGTTGTCATGCTTATTTATTTGAAGAAGAAAAATCATCCATTACAATTGGATGAAACAGTACGGAAATATCTTCGTATGGATTGGGAACTATTAAAGTTATTACTACGCCTTGGTATTCCAGCAAGTATTAATATGATATTAGTTTCGTTATCTGAGATTGCAGTTATTGCATTTGTAAATCGATTCGGTTCTGACGCGACCGCAGCCTATGGAGTCGTGAATCAAGTGGCAAGTTATGTACAAATGCCAGCAGTCAGTCTTGGAATTACAGTATCCATTTTTGCTGCACAGTCCATTGGTGCGAATCAATTTGATCGATTACAGAAAGTTGTTCGAGCGGGAATTATAATGAACTATATTATTGGTGGTGTATTAATCGCTGTCATTTACTTGTTCTCAAGAGAGATTTTATCACTATTTTTAACAAGTCCGAATACAATTGAAATTGCACATAGCCTAATCATGATTACATTATGGAGTTATTTAATTTTCGGTCATGCGCAAATTATTGGTGCGACAATGCGGGCAAGTGGAACGGTACTATGGCCGACTGTTATCAGTGTTGTATCAATTTGGCTTGTGGAAGTTCCTGTTGCCTACTACCTTTCGTATCACACAAGTCTTGGTATAAAAGGTATATGGGTTGGATATCCGGCAGCATTTATTGTGAGCTTACTGTTACAATACGGATACTATAAGCTTTCATGGCAAAAGAAACGGATTACGCGACTTGTTAGTTAGAATAGAAGGTGAAAGATATCCCTAAGTTTTCAGCTTAGGGATATTTTGTATGAGTACAAATAACTTATAAATAACTTTTCAAAGTTACATCAAAATGATGTCGCATAAGTTTTCCATCAAACATATAGAACTCCCAGGCTTTCTCTGGATCTCCGATAATTTCAAAGGAGTTTTCGGTTATATACAAAGCGCAATTATCTTCTAAAGCGATTCCTTCTGTATTACGTGCACGGTTTTGTAAGAATAAATGAAAAGCGTTTGCTCGATCTGATTGATTGTAATGTGGACAGAAGTGTTTGTTTATTAAATTCCAGCCATCGCTTTCCATATAGCCGTCTCCTTTATAATTAGAACGAAGCCCCGTTGTAAACCAGCACATAGCACCAGCGCTATATCCCGCAATGAATGTCCCGTTGTGTACGGCTTCTATCAACTTTTCGTCTATTTTGTTTTCCTTCCACTTTTCAAGCATATTGATATAATTTCCTCCACCTAGATAGATAAAATCAGCAAAATGTATCATTTCACTAATTTTATCTTCGCTAACGCTTTCTTTTATACAGCGTAGAATGTGAACATCACATTGTAACTGCTTCTCGAATGTTTCTCTAAATTCTTTTATATAACCTTCATCGTCATTGCTTGCTGTTGGGATAAATAATATTTTTGGAGATTGTTTCCCAGTTAATTCAATAAGTCGTTGATTTATAAGGAAATGATCTGTTTGTTCAAAGTAACCTCCGCCAATTACAGCTAACTTCATAATGAAGCACCACCTAATAGATTTTTGTTATTGATAAAGTTTCGCTATAGAGAAGTTTCTTTCCTTCTATAACAAAATATGAAAATGGGAATGTGTTCTAAAATAAAGAAGGGGTTTATTTCCATGTTCGTATCATTCTATATTTGACCTTTTATTCTCAGTGTACTACAATTTGTAGTGCAGAGGAGGATTAGCATGTTCACTCAAAATTATAAGTTAAATGAGCAAGGATTAAATCATTTCTTTGGGTCATTAGAAGCGAGGATTATGGAGATTATCTGGAGTACTCCGGATATTACGATTAAAGAAGTACAGCAAAAACTAAGTGAGGAATCTCCTGTGAATTTTAATACAGTGATGACTGTGATGAATCGGTTAGTTGAAAAAGGACACTTGCAAAAACAAACGGTAAAAAGAAGCGGTGTATACCGTGCTGTACAAACGAAAGAATCCTTTTTATCAAATCAAACCAAAAAAATGACACAAGAATTAATGGGGGAATTTGGTGATTTCGTTGTGAATCACATGTTAGATGAACTAGACCAAGCTGATCCTGCTTTAATAAAGAAGTTAGAAGAAAAACTTAATCAACTGAAAAAAGAGGACTAGTATGATGAAGTGGCAAATACGAAAAATAATATTGTTAGCAAGCAGTATTGGTATTCTCTTTTTTGGGATGTTAGTGTACTACGTTACATATCCATTTTTCTTTGAAAATAAAGCTCTTTTTTTATCGCAGTTTTGTCTCTTTGAATTGCAAGAACATATGAAAGAATTATCAACCATTCGTGTCATAATGAGCGGATTATTGTTATTTACTATATTAGTTGTATGGAAAAGAGTGTGGAAACAGTTTTTCTATAGCCGAAAATTACAGAGAAATTTAGTTATGATTACTCGAAAAGGAAAACAATTGTATTTGCTACCATCATTAGAGGTTACAGCATTTACTATCGGAGTCACTCATCCGAAAATTGTTGTTTCGGAAGGTGTATTTCAATCTTTTACAGAAGAAGAAATTGATGCAATTGTATTACATGAAGAATATCATCAAAAAAATCGTGATCCGTTAAAATTGTTTCTTTTTACGGTGTTAGCTGAAGGAATGATGTATATTCCGGTATTGAAAGATATGTTACAGCGTTACCATACGTATCAGGAGCTATTGGCGGACAAATATGCGATGGATCAAATGAAATCATCGTTTGAATTAGGTAGTGCATTGTTAAAATTAATTAAAATAAAAACAGTATCTAATCCGTTTATAACAGCTTCTTTTGCGAAGACGGCAATCAATTTGCGTATTGAGCAAATTGTTAGTCCGTCATCTATAAGGCTTAGTATGCCGTTACATACAAATTCAGTTTATGTGACAATAGGGCTATTTCTCATTTCGTTTGTACTTATTATTGGAGAGTGCATATAGCCTCTTTTTTTAACCCAAAACACTACTTTATGTAGTGTTTTGTGGGAGGAATAAAATGGACGCAGTAGGCGCGGGGATTCTTTCATTTGTATCTAATCAAATGATGAAAATTACAGCATTTTGTATTCAATTATTTGACGGATTTACAGGATTTTAAAAATAGGGGGAAAGAAAGTGAAAAAACTAATTACCATTATTCTTGCAGGAGCACTACTATGGGCAGGGTTTAATTTTTATAATTCAAAGCAAGAAGAAAAAGAACGGAAAGCAAAACAAGAGGCACTACAAGAGAAAGAAGTATTACCGCAAGTAGGATTTAAAGCACCGAAAATTACACTTAAAGGACTAGATGGGAAGCTGTACTCATTAAATGATGCAAAAGGAAAACCGTATATTATTAATTTTTGGGCATCATGGTGTGGGCCATGTGAAATGGAAGCACCAGACTTAGTGCGTCTTTACGATAAATATAAAGGAGAAATCGAAATTTTTGCGGTGAATGCAACGGTTGGAGATCCAGTACAAGAAGCGAAGGCGTTTGCGGATCGTTTTGGATTTAAGTTCCCGGTTTTACTAGATATGGATGGAGAGGCAGGGATTGATTATAAAATTGTTTCATTGCCAACAACGTTTTTTGTTGATAAAGATGGGGTGATTGTAGATCAAGCGCGGGGGGTATTACCTCCAGATCAACTAGAAAAGAAATTTAAAGAATTAATTGAGAAGTAAAAGGGGACATCCTAATGATGATGGACTGGATGGTGAAAGTACAGCCTATTTCTCTCATAGTGGGAAGTTTATTTGGGCTTGTGCTCATGAAATTAAAGATGAAAAGTCAAGGTATCCCATATGAGGGAATAATGGATACAGTAACAAATGGATTTTTTATCATCGTACTAACATGGAAATTTATGCCGACAATTTTGAATCCAGGGTGGGCTTTTCAGTCACCATGGCAAGCGTTACTCGCTGTAGGAAGTACCCAACACATTATAATGGGTTGCTTGATTGCTAGTGGATATGTTGTATGGAGAAGTAAAAAGGCTAATTTTTCACTTTTGGTTTTACTAGATGCACTTCCTTTTGGGATTGGAAGTATGATTATTTCTTATTTTCTATTCCATCAGTATGTTGGTATAAACACAACAATGCCGTGGGGAATGAAAGTGTATGATTCGAAATTTTTCTATCATCCAATATATATGTATGAAATTATGATAGCAATCTGCCTAATGGGATGGCTGTGGCTAAAAAACGAGAAATTAGGAACTAGAAAATACATGAGTTATTTTCTACTTGTAGAAGGGATTGCGCATATATTCATTTCACTTATAATTGAGCAAGTTCCATTATTATTTGGTCTGTCTGTGCAGCAGTTACTTATTTTTATTGCAATTAGTATAGGTATTATATTGCTTCCGAAAAAATAAAAATAGCACTGTGCGAACGGTTGTTCATACAGTGCTATTTTTATAGATTGTATGAATCGATTTCTTTTTATTTTCTCTCTCTTTACAACCATCATTTAGAGGAGTATATTAACAATCAGAATAGCTCAATGTAGATTTTACAGCCAAATAATAAATCGCTTAATCCACTTCAGGAGCGGGGGAACCAAATTTGTGCATTCGTCACTAGGGGTGAATCCTTTTATAGGTAGGGCTACTCTCAAGGCCCGAACCCGACAGCTAACCTCGTCAGCGTTTTGAGAGGGGGGACTTGTGTGTAAAAAAACACTAGGTGCAACCTGGTGTTTTCTTTTTATTCTCTTGGTGGAAAAATATTACATTTAATTATAGTGTAATGGGAACAGAAAGGGGAAAGAGGATGAACTGGCTTACAAGTCTAATTACAATTGGCCTATTCGTAATTTTTGCAAAACCAATGGGAGACTACGTATACAATGCTTTTCAGCGTAAGGAAGCATTTCAAAAGGTATTTGGTCCACTGGAAAAAATCTTATTTAAAGTTGCTGGGATTAAAGGGCATAGTCAGACTTGGAAACGGTATATGTTTTGTTTAATAGGAACAAATTTTTTCTTTATTTTGGTTGTATATTCAATATTTCGATTACAAGGAATTCTTCCGTTGAACCCTGATCATTTTTTAGGATTAGAACCAACATTAGCATTTCATACAGCGATTACATTTATGACAAATGCGAATTTACAACACTATGGGGGAGAAAGTAGTTTATCCTATTTCTCTCAAATGGTAGGTGTGACATTTATGATGTTTGCAGCACCTGCAACTTCATTGGCAATCGGCATTACGTTTATTCGTGTACTAGCGGGGAAAAGAATAGGAAATTTCTTTGTTGATTTTGTACAAGCTATAACGAGAATATTATTGCCAATTTCATTTGTCACATCGTTAATATTTGTGGTTTTAGGAACACCGCAAACATTGGATCCAACAGTTGTTGTGAAAACGTTTGAAGGAACGACACAAGAGATTCCTCGTGGACCAGTAGCATCTTTACTTTCCATTAAAGAACTTGGTGACAATGGAGGGGGGTTTTTTGGAACAGTTTCTGCTCATCCTTTTGAAAATCCCAATATGATAAGTAATGTGTTACAAATGATGTTACAAATGTTAATCCCAATGGCCTTTCCATTTGTATACGGAAGAATGGTCGGTAATCAAAAGCAAGGTAGAATGTTTTTTATATCGATGTTCATTCTGTTTATTATTGGATTCTGTACGCTTGCTATATTTGAATTGAAGGGGAATGCATTGTTAAATCAATTAGGGATAGAAAGTTCACAAGGAAATATGGAAGGAAAAGAAACTCGTCTTGGCGTCATATCTTCTGCTTTATATGCAACCGTTACAAGCGCCTCTGGAACAGGCGGTGTTAATACAACGCATGATACTTTGACACCGATTGGTGGAATGGTTCCACTTATAAACATGCTTTTAGGTACCGTGTTTGGAGGAATTGGACTTGGGTTTATGAATGTCGTCATGTATGCAATGATTGCTGTGTTTCTAGCCGGATTAATGGTGGGGCGTACACCGGAGTTTCTTAACAAAAAAATAGAAGGAAAAGAAATGAAGTTAATAGCAATCACGATTGTGTCTCAGCCGTTACTTATTCTTGGAGCTGCAGCAATTGCATTTTCTACGAATCTAGGAACAGATGCAATTTCTAATCCAGGTTTTCATGGTTTAACACAAATTATATATGAATACACGTCGTCTGCTGTTAACAACGGATCTGGGTTTGAAGGATTAAGAGATAACACACCTTATTGGAATCTTTCAACGGGAATTGTTATGTATATTGGTAGATATTTAGGTGTAATTACAATGCTTGCCGTCGCGGTGGGACTCAAAAGGAAAAAGGTTGTACCTGAGACCATAGGAACCTTTCAGACGGATGATCGGTTATTTGGCGGGATTTTACTAGGTACTATATTAATAGTAGGTGTTCTAACATTTTTACCAGTACTCGCACTTGGGCCGATTGCTGAATTTCTTGCAATACCATAAAGTGAAATTTTAATTAGTGTGGGGTGTTTCCAAAAGAATACCTTTGCTTTTGTTGAGGTTTTTAGTAGCATCATTCTTGAATAGCGGGATAGCGTAGTAAAAACATAGGTGAATATTTCTCTTGTTAATTTAAAATAAAGGAGAATATATATTAGGGATGTATTCTCCTTGTACTTTTTATTCAACAAACGAACTCGATTGTTGAGTAACTGAAAATAAAACAACTGCATTTTGACTACAAGTGTTTTCCCATTTATGTTGTAAATATGCTGGTATTTTTACACTATCACCAGCTTCTAATGAATACTCCCCTACTTAACTTCGTTTGAAGTAGGGGTACTCTTTCGGTAAAATCTGATAAATATTCTTCTTCATCTAAATACAACTTAATTTTTCTGAACTTCTCAATTTTTTTACCGATGTCTAGCTTCTCTTTTATAGAGTGTTAAATTTAATTTAAATAAAGTAAATTTAAATTAACTGAAAAGGGGTTTCGTGTTAAAATGTATTAAAATAAATTTAATTATAATTTATTTTTCAGCTTGCTACAAGAATGTTGGGAGGATCAGGCAGATGAAGAAGATTGAAAGCAAAGACATACAAACATGGAAAGAGAAAGATCCTTTACTAAACAAGGTTATTTCGATGGAGGAAGTATTTTGGATCAATCCTAATATCGAAAAATTTCAAACAGGAATTAAAAAAACTACACTTACGCAAGAAGATGTAAAGGATGCAGAAGAAAGGTTGAAACGTTTTGCTCCATATATCGCCAAAGTTTTTCCTGAAACAAAAGAAATGAACGGTATCATAGAATCACCTTTAGTGAAAATCCCTTCTATGAAACAAGCTTTAGAGCAGGATTATCAACAATCTATATCAGGGGAATTATTGCTAAAGTGTGATAGCCACCTTCCTATATCAGGATCTATTAAAGCAAGGGGCGGGATTTATGAAATTCTTAAACATGCCGAAGATCTAGCTATTAAACAAAACATATTAACTCAACAAGATGATTATTCCATTTTAGATAGTGATAAATTTCGTAAATTCTTTTCAAATTACTCCATTGCAGTAGGATCAACAGGAAATTTAGGGCTTAGCATTGGTATCATGAGTGCAAAGTTAGGTTTTAATGTGTCTGTTCATATGTCAGCTGATGCAAAACAATGGAAAAAAGACTTGCTTAGAAGCAAAAATGTCAAAGTTATTGAGTATGAAGCTGATTATAGCAAAGCAGTAGAGGAAGGCCGAATTCAAGCAGAGGGGGATCCTACTTGTTATTTTGTGGATGATGAAAATTCCCATGACCTATTTTTAGGATACGCAGTAGCGGCGTCCAGATTGAAAAAACAATTGGAAGAGTTAGAGATAACAGTAGATGAAAATCAACCTTTGTTTGTTTATCTTCCGTGCGGAGTAGGTGGTGGCCCAGGGGGAGTAGCTTTTGGTTTGAAATTATTGTACCAAGATAATGTACACATTTTCTTCGCAGAACCTACTCATTCTCCTTGTATGCTACTCGGTTTAATGACTGGACTTCATGATAAAATCTCTGTACAAGATGTTGGTATTGATAATGTAACGGACGCGGATGGACTTGCTGTAGGAAGACCATCTGGATTTGTTGGTAAAACTATGGAGCCATTTTTAAGTGGTAATTATACGATTAGCGATGAACAGTTGTATAAACTGTTAAAGAAACTAGCCGATACAGTAGGGATTCATTTAGAACCGTCTGCACTAGCAGGGATGATAGGACCAATGAAATTATGTAAAGAAGGAACGGATTATTTACTGAAGCATAATTTAACAGAAAAAATGCATAAGGGTACACATATTATTTGGGGAACAGGTGGAAGCATGGTTCCTAAAGATGAGATGTCAAAATACTATCAAAAAGGATTGAATTTAGAGCAAGAAAAGTAGAAGTCATTTAACACGAGGAGAGTTTCACCTCGTGTTTTTTATTTGAAATTTTTTTGTTATTTTTAGTGTAGTTCATTATAGTATAGATATAGGATTTTGTGCAGTCAGGATGTAACAATAGGAGCTTATTTCGAAATAGTAAGATTTAGCTTACATAACAAGAGGATGTGTATATACAATGTCATTACAATCAAAATATTTAGCGGGTATTTCACTTGGGGTGATGGGAATTGGCTTTGCAGCAACTATTCCATTCCAAGGCTCAATGATAGGTGCAATTGCACAGGGCGGATTTGAAGCGGGGTTAGTAGGGGGACTTGCCGACTGGTTTGCCGTTACAGCCCTGTTTCGCCATCCGATGGGTATTCCAATTCCGCACACAGCTTTATTGCCTAAAAATCGGAAACGAGTAACAAAAGGACTCATCACTACTTTAGAAAATGAGTGGCTGACGAAGGACAGTATTACAAGTAAAGTGAAAGAAATGCAGCTAGCACAAATGGTGTTACAGATTGCAGAAAGAGAGCTGCAATCTGATAGCGTGAAAAAAGGGATTGTTACAATTGCTGAAAAAGCAATTCTTCAAATTGATACTGAAAAGTTAGCTAGTGTCATTGAGAAAGAATTAAAAACATATTTATATACGATTAATACAGGAAATATATTGCAAGTCCTTATTGATCAATTAGTCGTACAAGAATACGATGAAAAGACACTTGATTATATGTTAGTCAAAGCGAAAGAGTGGACGGCTCAAGATGAGGCTCGATATCAGCTTGGAAGCTTAGGAATGAAAGCGATGGAAAATATAAAAGTGGATGGCTTCTTGCAGTTTACACTTAAATCCTTCATGAATATTGTAGATGAAGAAAAAATCGGCAGCATTTTGCAGAAGTTTGTAATTAGCAATATTAGTAGTTTACAGGATCCTGATAATAGTACGAGACAACTTATATTAATGAAAATTCGCCAAGAACTTATTCGTGTTAAGGAAAATGAAGCGGTATTACAGGAGTTAGAGAATTGGAAAGAAAGTTGGATCACAAATTGGGATGCGGCTGACAAGATAAAAGAATTGTTAGGACAAGCGCAGGAAAGAGCAGTCATTTTTATTAAAAAAGAAGAGTTTGCAAATCAATATCTTCTTCCATTTTTAACAAAACAAATGAACAAGGTGAAAGAAGATCCAGTAACAGTTCGAAAAATGGAAAACTGGTTGCAAAAGCAGATTGTAAATCTTGTTGAAAACAATCATTCCAAGATTGGAAAGCTTGTACAAGAAAATCTTGATAAATTAGATGATAAAACATTAATTGAAATGATTGAAAATAATGTTGGGAAAGATTTGCAGTGGATCCGTGTGAATGGTGCTGTTTGTGGTTTTATGATTGGATTGGTTTTGGAAGGAATAAAGGCGGTTTTATAGTTGTATATGTAGTATTGACAAAGAGAACATCTTCGGTTTATCGTGAAGGTGTTTTTCTTATTTTGTATAATTCTTTTTAAGTAGAGCTATTTCATATATATAATACAATCTGTAAGGAAGTACAGAATGGGAAATGAAAGGATGTGAATGCTAGTAGAGGGGAAGGTATCTACTAACAAACATGAAAATAAAAATATTAATAGCCGATGATAACTCGTTTATTAGAGAGGGCATGAAGATTATTTTAAGTACATACGAAGAGTTTGAAGTGTTAGAAACGGTAAATGATGGGCAAGAAGCTTTATCTTATTGTAAAAAACATGATGTAGATATTGCGCTTTTAGATGTTCGGATGCCAAATATGAATGGCGTGGAGGCGACAAAGTTAATTTGTGAGGAAACAAAAACGAAGCCGCTTATTTTAACGACATTTGATGATGATGAGTATATTTTGGAGGCAGTAAAGAACGGGGCGAAAGGCTATTTGTTAAAAAATAATGATCCAGAGCGCATTCGTGATGCGATAAAGGGAGTATATAACGGGCAAACTGTTATGCAAGACGTAGTACTAGATAAAATTAAGTCTAATTTACTGGAAAATAAAGAAGAGGCTTCAAAAATAGATAAGACTCTTTTCACAGAGAGGGAACTTAGCATTATTGCATTAATTGCAAAAGGGTTCTCTAATAAAGAAATTTCAAAGCGACTCTTCATATCAGAAGGAACAATTGCAAATTATATTACGTCTATTTTAGGGAAAACAGGTCTTGAGCACCGGACACAAATTGCGATTTACTATTTAACAGGGAAAGTAGACTGATTTTATGGAGTTTTGGTTAATTGTAAGTAAATTAATTGTCTTCTTATATATAGTGTTCAGTTATATTCACTCAAATGTTACGAATTTACCATGGGTTATATTTACTTTGCTTGCGTACTTTTGTGTAAACGTGACAATTTCTATTTTTAAAAAAGATGCTTATAAGAAAATATTAATCGGAATATCAATTGGCATTATAATTTTGTTTACATGGAGGATTCATCCGTATTTTATTTTGTTTTTACCCTTGAACTTATACGAAATTGTATCTTATTACATAGAAAAGAAATGGCCGCTCTTTTTCATTATGATCATCCCTATTGTTTTTACAGATGAAAGTGTTCGAATGACATATGGACTCATTACTGCATTTTGTTTTCTTGTTTTAACGATGGCAGATCTTTACATAGCTCGTTTATTAAAGTTTGAGATGCAAAATGATAAGATGCGAAAAGATATGCAACGGCTCACAAAAAGTTTAAATGAAAATAAAGAATACATAAGGCAATCAGAATACACATTTAAGTTAGAAGAACGAAATCGATTATCACAAGAAATTCATGATAAGATTGGTCACTCCATGACAGGAGCTTTAATTCAAACGGAAGCAGCAAAGAGATTAATGGAAATTGATAAAGAAAAAGCTACCGAATTACTTCAAAATGCTATTGATATTTCTAAGGGTGGAATCGAAAGTATTAGGATTACACTAAAGAACATGAAACCGCCAACTGAGCAGATTGGAATTCATCGCATGAAATTATTCATAGATGAATTTGCGAGTAAGCATGAAATAAAAATTCCATTTGTGTATAAAGGGAATTTAGATACGATTTCTCCAATTCAATGGAAGGTCATTGGAGAAAATGTAACGGAAGCATTAACAAATGCAATGAAATATGCAGAGGCAACGGTTATTTCAATAGATATTCATGTACTTAACAAGGTGGTAAAGGTGCAAGTGAAAGACAATGGAAAAGGAGCGCATCTTGTGAAGAAAGGCCTCGGTATTATTGGGATGGAGGAACGAACAGCATCCATAAACGGGAAGATTATTGTAGATGGTACAAGCGGATTTTCGGTAACAATGTTATTGCCGATTCAATAATGGCATGATTGAGATGAAGGATCTCATATGAAAAAAGTGAATATTCTCATGTGAAAAGAATGAACTTCTGCACTGAGCAGGTTCATTCTTTTTGTTTATAATAACAGCAGAGAAACTGAGATAGGGGTGAAATGATGAACGCATTAGAAATAAAAAATTTAACGAAAAAATTTGGTGATTTCATCGCAGTAGATAATATGTCTTTAGCTATTAAAGAAGGAGAGATATTTGGGTTTTTAGGATCAAACGGTGCTGGTAAAAGTACAACAATTAATATGATTGCTGGATTGTTAAGAAGTAATGAAGGTGAGATTAGTATACTAGGAAAAAGTATAGAGAAACATAATCGATTTGCAAAAATGAATATTGGAATTGTACCGCAAGATATAGCAATCTATGAGGAGTTAACCACCTATGAAAATGTGAAATTCTTTGCGGGTTTGTATGGGTTACGAGGGGCAGAATTAAAAGCGAGAGTAGAAGAAGCACTGCAGTTTGTAGGACTAAGTGATAAACATAAAAGTTATCCAAAGAACTTTTCGGGTGGGATGAAACGAAGACTTAACATTGCTTGTGCCATTGCGCATCATCCGAAGTTAATTATTATGGATGAGCCGACAGTTGGAATTGATCCGCAGTCAAGAAACTATATTCTTCAGTCTGTACGGAAATTAAATGAAATGGGTAGCACCATTATTTATACGAGTCACTACATGGAGGAAGTAGAAGAGATTTGTACGAAAATTGCAATTGTGGATCACGGGAAAATTATTGCAGAAGGTACGAAAGAACAATTGAAAGCTATTATTACAGATACAAAAGATGTTTGGGTTGAAGTAAAGTCAGTTGAAAATATAGATGTGAATCAATTAAAAGAAATTAGTGGTGTTAAGGCTATTCAAATAGAAGAAAACGTAATTAAAGTGAATTCGGATACAGGGGTCAACAACTTAAACAAAATCGTTCAGCATTTTATCAATAATGATATAGAAATACGTTCACTTGAAGAGCAAGCACCTAACTTAGAAACAGTATTCTTGACATTGACAGGAAGAAATCTACGGGATAAATAAGAGTTATTAGCAAAAAAAGGGAGGTTCATCGATTGAACATCTTCAATATAGCCATAAAGGAAATCAAAAGTGACTTTCGAGATATAAAAACGTTAGTGTCTATGCTAGCATTCCCGGTTATGCTTATGCTTATTTTGGGTACTGCTTTAACCAATGCATTTAATAATGATAATCTTTCTGTTAAAAATATCCAGATTTTATACAAAGATGAAGTAGGTGGTAAGTTCTCTCAGGCCTTTGAAACATTGATAAAGGAAACAGGAAAATCGGGCATTCACTTTAAAAAAGCAGCAAAGGATGTAGATGGAATAGAAGAAGTGAAACAAAATAAATATGCTGGCTATGTAGAAATGAATCAAAACGGCGTGAAATTATATGAGAGTGATCGGAATAGTATTGACGGAAGTATCGTTGAAGGGATGCTTACTACATTCGTCGATAAGTACAACGTAGCGGTGGAAGTTGCGCAAGTAGACCCAGGGAAAGTTAGTACAGTTATTTCAAGTGGAAATCATGATGATTATATAAAAGAGACATCTTTACAAGCTGCTAAGAAGCCAAGTTCTATGGACTATTATGCAATTGCGATGACGACAATGATTGCCTTGTATGGAGCGATGGGAGCAAGCTACCTGATTCGCGGAGAGCGATTACGAAAAACGGGAGATCGTTTAATTGCTGCACCCGTTAGTAAAGCTGAAATTTTTATTGGAAAGATACTTGGTAGTCTTGTAGCAAATACACTCTGTCTGCTTTTCGTCGTTTTCTTTAGTAAATTTGTTTATGGTGCAAATTGGGGTGACCATCTTGGAGTAGTTTTTCTTATTTTACTAACAGAAGTATTCCTTGCGATTAGCTTCGGATTAGGGATTGGATATATTACGAAAACAGGTGAGGCATCTAAAGCGGTTATTATGATTGTTGTACAATTAGCTTCTATTTTTGGAGGGGCGTATTTCGTAGTTGAAGAAAATATGATTACAAATTTATCACCATTAACATGGGCGAATACAGCGATTATGAAAATTATTTATGCGAATGAAGTAGGAGCGGCACTTCCGGTAATCTTTTTAAACCTTGGAATTTCTGCACTCTTTTTATTGATTGCGATTATCGCATTACGCAGACGGGAGGGGCTATAACATGAAAGATATTTTATGGCTCATACAAAAAACGATATCTGTACTTTTGAAGAATAAAAAAGGGTTATTTCTTATTATTGGATTGCCAATAGTAGGGGCGTTAATGGCATTTTTAATATACGGAAATGCAGGGCAAGGTACACTGCGTATTGGGGTTGTAAATAATGAAAATCATTATATAGCAAATGATACCGTAAAGTTTCTAGAAGGGCTAAATCATGTGAAAGTAAGTAAGATTAAGGAATCAGAAGTAAAAGAAAAGCTTACTTCCAAAAAACTTGATGGAGTGATTACGTTAAATTCAGGTTTTTCGCAAAGTGTTCGAGATGGTAGGCCGAGTCATATTCAAATTTTCTCGATTAAAGGTGCTCAAGTAACAGAGTTTATAAAATCGTATTTGTATAATTATATTGATAATATAACTGCAATTAGTAAAGTAGCACAAAGGGATCAAAGTACGTTTGATAAGATGTATGCGGGTTATCAAAAAAGTTCATTTAAGGTAAAAGCTGAGACACTTCAAGATACTTCAAAAAATAAAGATATGACGAATCAAACAGTTGGTTATCTCATTATGTTTATGTTGGTTTCGGCAGTGGGTTTTTCAGAACGGATTTTGAAAGAAAAAGAGAATAGAACGTATTTCCGATTATTATCAACACCGATAGATGGGAAGAAATATATATTATCTAACATTGCTGTTAATATGGTTATCATGATGGTACAAATCATTGTAACGGTACTGTTTATGACTAATGTATTTCATATTGATACAAATATGCCTTTACTTGTTATGATTGGAGTACTGATGATATTTGGTTTAATTGCAATTGGTTTATCGTTAGCTGTTGTGTCATTTGCTAAGAATTCAGCTTCTGCTAATGCAATGCAGAATATCATTATTACACCAACATGTTTGTTAGCGGGATGCTTCTTTCCATTTGAAATTATGCCGGCATCTGTGCAAAAAATAGCTGATTTTCTTCCTCAGCGCTGGTTATTAGATACAATAGGAGAATTACAGCAAGGGACACCGTTTTCTGATTTGTATTTAAACATTTTAATTTTGTTCGCCTTTGCAATTGCGTTCTTCTTAATTGCCATTTATAAGTTTGGCCGAAATAATGATGCGAGAAATTTTATGTAATAAATGGGGATGTGGCATGATGCCACATCCTTTTTTGTAATTGTTCATAAAATATAATCTCTATTGAAATACTATCTGAAGACAATTATTTTGTGCGGAAGGAAAACAAAATGGTGAAAAAGATATTACGTATTATTTCTATTATCATTAGCATAGTAATTTTTCTAATTGTTTGGATGCATATTGATGTAACACTGGGAAGGAAAATGGAAGCTGATAAAAACCAACGGAAAGACTATGCTCCTCATTATAGTGATTTTCAATTATATGTAGAGGGGAGATCGCTATATCATCAGTTATTTTCCGATATAAAAGAAGCAAAGCATTCTATTTTTACTTATTTTTATATTATTTCGGATGATAAAAGTAGCCATACTTTCTTAAATTTATTAAAAGAAAAAGCTGAAGAAGGAGTACAAGTATACTTATCGGTCGATTGGATTAATGATTTATCGTTCCAAAGAAAGCTGAAGAAGGAATTACAAGCAAGTGGCGTACATTTTACATACAGTAGGAAACCGGAGTTCCCATTCTTTTTTTATTCACTTCATCACCGCAATCATCGCCGTATTACAACGATAGATGGAAAGATAGGGTATACAGGCGGCTTTAACATAGGTAATGAATATTTAGGAGAGGAAAAGCGCTTTGGATATTGGAGAGATTACCATATACGATTACAAGGAGAAGGAGTAACAGATTTAGAGGAACAGTTTGTGTTAGATTGGAAACGAGATACTCCGATAGAAATTAAGCGAACGATTCAGCCGGTTGTTACAGGGAAAACATTACATACTATGTCTAGTTATAATGGACATGGAGTTGTTGCAAAGTACATCGAATTAATAAAGAGGGCCAAACATTCTATTGTAATTGCCACCCCGTATTTTATCCCTCGAGATAAAGAAATCATGAACGCTTTAATCCAGGCGCGAAATCATGGTGTCTCTGTAAAGGTACTATGGTCTTACAAACCGGATGTTCCACTTATAAAAGAAGCGGCATATCCGTATATTCGTAAATCGATAGAGAACGGAATTATTGTATATGGTTATAAAAAGGGGATGTTCCATGGGAAATTAATACTTATTGATAATGAAACGATGGTGATTGGAACAACAAACTTTACTTCACGCAGTTTTCATATAAATGATGAGGTGGATTTCTATATATATGATGGTCCGGTGATTCAACAAATGAATCGTGTGTTAGAGCGGGATTTTCAAGATTCAAAAGAAATGACTTCATCATTTTTTAATCATTTATCATTTTTAGAGAAGTGTAAAGAAAGAATAGCATGGCTGTTTAATTACTATTTATAATAAAGATGAATGTGGGATGTGTGTAAAATAGTTCTATTGTTGGGTGCGGAATTTAAATAGTAAATGAAATAATATTGTATTTCAAAGTTTGTGATTGTAGCGATGGTATTGATAGCGGTTATTAGAAGGGCGTTTCATGAATAGTGGATAATAGGATGCTGTTTATTATGTTGTTAAGGTAATACTTTTTAGAAAGAGTAAGGTGCGGCAAAGACCGCACCTATTTTTAAAGTCAAAGTTTTGTTTATTCTAGAAAAAGTCATTTTTCGTCTACGAGTTCTGTTAATTCATGATTAATTAACGTGCCAATATGCTCACCTAAACATATTTTCCTCATAACTCCTGGTTCATCGAAATTAAAAACATGAGCAGGTAAGTGGTAGTCACGTGCAAGTAATAAGGCTGATTGGTCCATCACTTTTATATTATTCCGAACGACATCATTATAATTTAAATAGCGATACATTTTTGCTGACTTATTTCGTTTTGGGTCACTTGTGAAAACGCCATCTACACCTTGTTTTGCAACTAAAATCGCATCGCTATTCATTTCAATTGCGCGCTGGACGCTTGGGTAATCTGTTGTAACGAACGGTTGCCCGTTTCCGCCGCCAAAGATGACGATATATCCTTTTTCTAAATGGTGAACGGCCCGTAAACGAATATAGGGCTCTGCCACCGCTGTAAACGGGATAGATGTCATAACACGCACTTCTTTACCTGTTTTACTTGTGAGCACGCCGCGTAACATTAAACTATTCATAATTGTCCCTAATGTCCCTATATTATCCGCTTCCACGCGGTCAATCCCCCATTCCTCAGCTAAGTTGCCTCTGAAAATGTTACCACCGCCAACGACAAGAGAAACTTCAATACCTAAATCGACAATTGATAAAATCTCACTTGCGATATGTTCTAGACGTTTGGAACCAAAACTATTTCCATCTGGATCAGCTAGAGCGCCGCCGCTGAGTTTAATTAAAACGCGATTGTATGGTTTCATTATCGTCACTCCTTATTTAAAGCAAAGTTTTTTCAGTGAGTCCGGAACCATCACTGAGAATTCATCCTCATCATATGGGGTTCTTATAGGTAGTTTATTCCTAACCTAATTGTTTTGCTCATGTGGCACTATTCTGTATGTTAGAAGTGTATGAAGTTGTAATAAAAAAAGAGCAGAGGCGAATGCCTTTGCTCCTTTGCGAGAAAATGAAATAGAAAAGGAAGAGTTATAAGGAAACCTTTCGTATGGTTCTTCATAACATCCACTCCTTTTCACATTAGTTATGTTAAATAAACTTATCTTTTAGATTATATAAAGAAACCAGACAATTCAGTAATGTTATTTTCATTTTTATCTTCAAGGGATGTCAATGAAAAAATGAAGAAAAAAATTCGAATTTTTTGTGACGAACCTGTAGGTTTTTGTCTGATTTTGTAGGTTTACTTATATCATGTGATTAAGCTTTTATAAATACAAATTGAAAGCGTTCGCATGAAGGGATGAAAATATATGAAAAAATTCGGATTAGCAACACAGATTTTTGTTGCGCTTGTTTTAGGGATTGTAGTAGGGGCAATCTTTTATGGCAATAAAACAGCAATTTCTTATATCACACCAATTGGAGATATATTTATTCATTTAATTAAAATGATTGTAGTACCAATCGTTATTTCTGCACTGATTGTTGCAGTAGCTGGTGTAGGGGATATGAAAAAGCTTGGGAAATTAGGCGGAAAGACAATTCTCTATTTTGAAATTATCACAACAATTGCAATCTTAATGGGATTAATTGCAGCGAACCTGTTCCATCCAGGAACGGGCGTTGATATGAATAACTTACAGCAAACTGATATTTCATCATACAAGCAGACGGCTGATGCAACAGAGAAAAAAGGTTTTGCAGAAACGATTGTTCACATTGTACCAAAGAATGTATTTGAATCAATTGCACAAGGAGATTTATTACCAATTATTTTCTTCTCTGTGTTGTTTGGTTTAGGAGTTGCAGCAATTGGAGAAAAAGGAAAACCGGTGTTTAATTTCTTTGAAGGTGTGCTCGAAGCGATGTTTTGGGTTACAAATCAGGTTATGAAGTTTGCACCATTCGGTGTATTTGCATTAATTGCTGTTACGGTTGCAAAATTCGGTGTGGCAACACTACTTCCTTTAGGAAAATTAGTGCTAGCTGTGTATGTAACTGTTATACTATTTGTTATTGTTGTATTAGGTATTAATGCACGTATGGTAGGAGTAAACATTTTCACATTAATGAAAGTTTTAAAAGAAGAACTTATTCTTTCGTTTACGACAGCAAGTTCAGAAGCTGTTTTACCTAATATAATGAGAAAAATGGAAGAGTTCGGTTGTCCGAAGGCAGTTGCTTCTTTCGTTATTCCAACAGGTTATACATTTAACTTAACAGGATCAGCAATTTATCAAGCGTTGGCGGCATTATTCGTCGCACAAATGTATGGTGTACACATGTCGATAACGGAACAAATTACATTGTTATTTGTTTTAATGTTAACATCAAAAGGTATGGCAGGGGTACCAGGTGCTTCATTTGTTGTTGTACTTGCAACATTAGGATCTATGGGACTACCGCTTGAAGGTATCGCTTTAATTGCTGGTATCGACCGTATTTTAGATATGATTCGCTCATCCGTCAATGTGTTAGGGAATGCATTAGCAGCTATTGTATTGTCAAAATGGGAAGGCGAATTTGATCATGAGAAAGCAAAACAATATGTAGAAACTGTCAAACAAACAGAAGCAGCATAAGAAATGGATGAGGAGTGAGTTATGGTGGCAACATTAACTGAAACTACAAAAGATGTTCGAATTGAAAAAGATTTTTTAGGTGAAAAAGAAGTACCAATGCATGCTTATTATGGAGTTCAAACAATGCGTGCTGTAGAGAACTTTCCAATTACAGGTTATAAAATTCATGAAGGTTTAATTAAAGCCTTTGCGATTGTTAAAAAAGCAGCGGCACTTGCGAACACAGATGTAGGACGATTGGAATTAGACAAAGGCGGTGCTATTGCAGAAGCCGCACAAGAAATTTTGGACGGAAAATGGCATGAGCATTTTATTGTTGACCCAATCCAAGGCGGAGCAGGAACTTCTATGAATATGAATGCAAATGAAGTCATTGCTAATCGTGCCCTTGAATTATTAGAGATGGAAAAGGGAGACTATCATTATGTTAGTCCAAATAGTCACGTGAATATGGCGCAGTCAACGAATGATGCATTCCCAACAGCAATTCATATTGCGACACTAAATGCACTAGAAGAGTTATTACAAACAATCGGTTATATGCATGATGTATTTGAATTAAAAGCGGAGCAATTTGATCATGTGATTAAAATGGGACGTACGCATTTACAAGACGCTGTACCAATTCGTCTTGGACAGGAGTTTAAAGCATACGCTCGTGTAATCGAACGTGATATAAAGCGAATTCAGCAATCACGTCAACATTTATATGAAGTAAATATGGGAGCGACAGCAGTTGGTACAGGATTAAATGCAGATCCTGAATACATTGAATCAGTAGTGAAACATTTAGCATCAATCAGTGGATTACCTCTTGTTGGAGCGGAAGATTTAGTAGATGCAACGCAAAATACAGATGCATATACAGAAGTGTCAGCAGCCCTAAAAGTATGTATGATGAATATGTCTAAAATTGCGAATGACCTTCGTCTAATGGCATCTGGGCCACGTGTTGGGCTTGCAGAAATTATGCTTCCAGCTCGTCAACCAGGTTCATCTATTATGCCAGGAAAAGTAAACCCTGTTATGCCAGAAGTGATTAACCAAATCGCGTTCCAAGTAATCGGTAATGATCATACAATTTGCCTTGCTTCAGAAGCGGGTCAATTAGAACTAAATGTTATGGAGCCAGTACTTGTTTTTAACTTACTTCAATCGATTAGCATAATGAATAACGGTTTCCGTGCCTTCACAGATAATTGTCTAAAAGGTATTGAAGCAAATGAAGAACGCCTGAAAGAATATGTTGAGAAAAGTGTTGGAGTGATTACAGCTGTTAATCCGCATATTGGATATGAGGCAGCGGCTCGTGTTGCGAAAGAAGCAATTGCAACTGGACAGTCTGTCAGAGAACTTTGTGTGAAAAATGGTGTACTATCGCAAGAAGAACTAGATTTAATTTTAGATCCGTTTGAAATGACACATCCGGGGATTGCGGGAGCAACTCTTCTAAAGAAAAATTAAAAGAAGAGGGGACATTCCCCTCTTTTTTGTTTACAATATAGAAATGGTATATGGTGAAACTTTAATCAATAGAGGTTTTATTTGCCAGTGAATAGTGGGATAAAAGGTAGGGATTGTATGAGTAAATTTACAGTTTCCTCTAATGGGACATTAGAAACAACATTAAGAGGAGTAGAAGTATTAGCAACGCCAATTTTAAATAAAGGTGTCGCTTTCACGAAAGAAGAAAGAGAAGAACTAGGATTAAAAGGGTTATTACCACCTGCGGTATTAACATTGGATGAACAAGCACGCCGTGCGTATAAGCAGTTTTGTTCACAGCCAGACGATTTATTAAAAAACGTATATTTAACAGCATTACATGATCGTAATGAAGTGTTATTTTATCGCTTACTAACAGATCATTTACGTGAGATGCTTCCAATTGTGTATACGCCAACTGTTGGTGTAGCAATTCAAAGATATAGTCATGAGTATCGTAAACCACGTGGAGTGTATTTATCCATTAATGATCCTTCTGGTATAGAAGAAGCGTTTTCTAATATTGGTGCAACAGCTGAAAATATCGACTTAGTCGTTGTAACTGATGGTGAAGGAATATTAGGAATTGGTGACTGGGGCGTTGGTGGTATTAATATTGCTATTGGGAAGTTAGCAGTTTATACAGCAGCAGTTGGAATCGATCCTAGTCGGGTATTACCTGTTATTTTAGATGTTGGAACGAACCGTGAGGATCTATTAAATAATCCGTTTTATATCGGAAATCGTCACCCTCGTGTAACTGGTGAAGCTTATGACGCATTTATCGATACATTTGTAAAGGCCGTATGTAATAAGTTTCCGAAAGCGTTACTACATTGGGAAGACTTTAGCTCACGTAATGCACGTCGAATTTTAGATAAATATCGTAATCATGTATGTACATTTAATGATGATATTCAAGGAACTGGTGCTGTTTCACTTGCAGCTGTATTATCAGCAGTGAAAGCTTCTAGTGTCCCTTTATGTGAACATCGCGTTGTAGTATTTGGTGCTGGAACAGCTGGAATTGGAATTGCAGATCAAGTACGAGATGCAATGATTCGTGCTGGTTTATCAGAGCAGGAAGCAAATGAGCGTTTCTGGTGTATTGACCGTAACGGCTTAATTACAGATAATATGGGAGATCTTCTTGATTTCCAGCGTCCATATGCGCGTAAGGAATCTGAAGTGAACGAGTGGGAACAAAGTGAAGTAGTTGGACTTGCAGAAGTTGTTAAACATGTAAAACCAACAATTTTAATTGGTACATCAACTGTTGCGGGTGCATTTACAGAGGAAATTGTAAAAGAAATGGCTTCTCATGTAGAAAGACCGATCATTTTACCAATGTCGAATCCAACACCACTTGCAGAAGCAAAGCCGGTCGATTTGATAAGTTGGACAGAAGGACGAGCACTTGTAGCAACAGGTAGTCCATTTGAGCCAGTGACATATGACGGTGTAACGTATGTAATCGGACAATCAAATAATGCGCTTATCTTCCCAGGTCTTGGTCTTGGAACAATTGTTGTTCGCGCAAGTGTAATGACAGATGGTATGTTTGCAGCAGCTGCAGAAGCAGTAGCAAGCATGGTAGATACAAGTCAGCCAGGAGCACCAATTCTTCCAGAAGTAGAAGAGTTGCGTAACATCTCAGAGATAGTAGCGGTTGAAGTAGCCAAAGCAGCGGTTGCTGAAGGGGTTGCTCGTGAGGAACTCAGTGATAACGATATCAGAAAAGCTGTGAAAGAAGCAATGTGGCAACCTGAATATCGCCAAGTAAAAGCAGTAGAAAAGGTAACAATATAGAAATAAAGCCCGTTTATATCATAAGCGGGCTTTCCTGTTTTAATTTTTGAATAAACATATTTCATAAATGGGAAGTGACATCTTTGAATTGGAATCAATTATGGAAAAAAGATATGTCCCTTTTAATTATTTTAATGGTCGTTGTTCCTATTGCTGGTGAGCTGAATTTTCACCCGTTTAATGATACATTTCGCGTGAGTTTTGGAACACCAATTTTTTTCTTTTTACTATTGTTTTTACGTAAAATACCGGCTGCTGTAGTCGGTCTACTTGTTGGAGTATCTGTAGTAGGATTTCGGGTTTGTATTGATTGGATGTTACAAGGTTCTTTTCAGGTAATGGATTCTTTTTATTTGCGTTATCCAGTCTTTTTTTATTATTTTGTTTATGGAAGTCTTTTTTCGTTATGTAGGGTAAATAAATTCCATCAAAGACCAATTGTAATTGGATGTCTTGGGATTACAATTGAGATTGTAGCAAGTATGTCAGAACTAGCTTTTTATCATGTTTTAGTACTTGGTACAACGATCATGATTTCCGAAATAAATAAATTGATTATTATCGCAGTTTTTCGAAGTTTCTTTGCCCTTGGTTTCTTAAATATGATGAGTTTATATGAAACGAAATTAAAAGAAGCGCAAGTTCGGAAAGAAAATGAAAAGATGTTGATGCATCTTTCTAATTTATATGTGGAATCTGTTCATTTAAAAAAGACACTTCAAAATGCAGAATTAATTACACAAGAAGCATATCAATTATATCGAAATTTACAAGCTAGTAATGGTTCTAGTGGTATAGAAGTGCAAAGTAAAAAAGCATTGAAAATTGCTGGGGAAGTACATGAAATAAAAAAAGATAACCAAAGAATTTTTGCGGGATTATCAAAGCTTTTATTAGATAAAAATCTTTCTGAATACATAGAAGGTCATGAGTTGACAGAAATGATTGTTAGGATAAATGAGAAATACGCTCAGTTATTAGGGAAAGAGATAACATTTTCTAAAAATATAGAAGGTGAGCATGGGGAATATCATGTTTATACTGTATTGTCGATTTTAAATAATTTAGTTGCCAATGCTGTTGAAGCAATAGAGGGTGTTGGTGCGATTGTAATAAACAGCTATAAACAAGAAGAAAATGTAATGTTTGAAGTAATAGATAATGGTCCTGGTATTGCACAAAAATATAAAGAGTTAGTATTTAAACCGGGATTTACTTCGAAGTATGATCAGACAGGTACACCATCAACGGGAATAGGTTTGTCATACATAAAAGAGATGGTTACAGAACTAGGCGGAGAAGTGACTCTTCAGGATGGAGAAGATGAAAGAGGATGTAAGTTTGTCGTATGGTTACCTGAGTCTAGTTTAACCAGGGAAGGGTGATTGGATGTTTTATTACATCATAGACGATGATGAAGTATTTCGCTCTATGCTATCACAAATTATCGAAGATGAGGATCTTGGGGAAGTAGTAGGGGAAGCGGAAGATGGTGCTTTTGTTGAAGTGGACCAGTTGAATTTTAAAAAGGTAGATATTTTATTTATTGATTTATTAATGCCAATTCGAGATGGCATTGAAACCGTTCGTCATATTGCACCATCATTTACAGGGAAAGTAATTATGATTTCTCAGGTTGAGTCGAAACAATTAATTGGAGAAGCGTATTCTCTTGGGGTTGAATATTATATTACAAAACCATTGAATAAAATTGAGGTTGTATCTGTTGTGCGAAAAGTGATGGAACGTATTCGATTAGAACGATCTATACAAGATATTCAAAAATCATTAAATAATGTATTTCAATGGGAACAACCACAAGTTCGAAATGAATCAGTGCAAGAAGAGAAAAAAATGGCGGACTCAGGTCGTTATTTATTATCGGAGCTCGGAATCGCTGGTGAGAATGGAAGTAAAGATTTACTTAGTATGCTCGAATATTTATTTGGTCAAGAAAAAGAAAAAACATTTGAACATGGATTTCCAGCACTGAAAGATATTTTTCACTATATTACGGTTAAAAAATTAGGGGGGACGGCCTCAGAAGCGGAAATTGATAAAGAAAGAAAAGCTTCGGAACAAAGGGTGCGCCGAGCGATTTATCAATCTCTGAATCATCTAGCTTCCCTTGGTTTAACAGATTTTTCGAATCCGAAATTTGAAAGTTATGCGCCGAAGTTTTTTGATTTTACAATTGTTCGTAAGCGTATGACAGAAATGACAAAGGAAGAACTAACAACATCTGGGCACACGAGAATTAATACGAAGAAGTTTATTCAAGTATTGTATTTTGAGGCGAAAAGATTTATGGAGATAGAATAGAGGATGCTTCTAAATGAGCATCTTCTTTTTGTGGTTGAAATTCTGAATTTTTTATTTTATGGAAATAAAAGGGCGTTAAGTGTTGCGTCGTTCACTTTATCATTTGTATCTTCCGCTATTCTAGGTGAATGCACTTTTTGTATTTTAGAGTGATCGACATATTCATTTGAAAACTCCATAGCATATTTATCACGATGATGTATGTTAGATGAAGAACGTAAATCTTCGTCTTCATGTAAATATAAAAAATATTTATTCGGCTATAAATCAGAATAATCTTTAGTTAGATGGGTTAATCATAAAAATAGAATTCCATATTACTTCGAATATATTCGAATGTTTTCCCAAAGGGGGATTAATTTTGAGCACAGCAGAAAATACACTATCCATTTTTGCTTTAGGTGGAGTAAATGAAATAGGAAAAAATATGTACGCCATACAATATGCAAATGATATTGTGGTAATTGATTGCGGTTCTAAGTTTCCAGATGAAAGTTTATTAGGTATTGATCTGATTATCCCAGATACTACATACTTGCAAGAAAATAAGGATAAAATTCGCGGTTTAGTTGTTACACATGGACACGAAGATCATATTGGAGGTATCCCGTATCTATTAAAACAATTGAATGTACCAATTTATGCAACAAAATTAACAATTGGTTTAATTGGAATTAAATTAAAAGAACATGGGCTTCAAAATTCAACGCAATTATTTGTTATTGATTCTGAATCGGTGATTGAATTTGGTTCAATAAGCCTAACATTTTTTAAAACGAATCACAGTATCCCTGACTGCCTTGGTATTGCTTTTCATACACCAGAGGGTACGGTCGTACATACAGGCGACTTCAAATTTGATTTGACTCCTGTAAATAATCAATACCCAGATATTCATAAAATGGCTAAAATCGGAAGCGGCGGTGTCTTAGCCTTGCTCTCTGAAAGTACGAATGCAGAACGCCCTGGATTTACTCCATCAGAACGATCTGTAGGTGAGCGCATTGAAGAAGCGTTCATTAAAGCTCATAGAAAAGTCATTATTTCTACATTTGCTTCGAATGTTAATCGTGTACAGCAAGTGGTAGATGCAGCTGCAAAAACGAATAGAAAGCTTGCTTTGCTTGGGAGGAGTATGGTTAATGTAGTGTCCGTTGCTCTAGAACAAGGTTATTTGAATATACCTGAGGGAATGCTAATAGAAGCGAATGAGATCAATCAAATGGAGCCAGAAAGGGTAGCTATTCTTTGTACTGGAAGTCAAGGTGAACCGATGGCTGCTTTATCTCGTTTAGCCAGTGGAAACTATCGGCAGGTAGATATCCTACCCGAAGATACTGTCATTTTAGCTGCAACTCCTATCCCAGGAAATGAACGTAATGTTTCACGTATTATAGATAATTTATTTTTATTGGGAGCCAATGTTATTTATGGATCGGGAAGTTCAACGGGAATGCATGTTTCTGGACATGCTTATCAAGAAGAATTAAAGTTAATGCTTACTTTAATGAAACCTAAATATTTCATTCCTATTCATGGTGAATTTAGAATGTTACATCATCATAGTCTATTAGCAGAGTCCGTTGGTGTTAAGAAAGAGAATGTTTATGTTATTAGTAATGGTGATGTAGTTGATATAAAGAACCAAGTCGCTTGGAAATCCAGACGAATACCTGCAGGGAATATATATGTAGATGGTTTGGGTATTGGAGATGTTGGAAATGCTATCTTACGCGATCGTAAGCAGCTTTCAGAAGATGGTATGCTTGTTATAGTTATTACTCTTAGTAAAACAGAAAGGAAGATTATTTCTGGTCCGGATACGATTTCTCGTGGATTTGTATATGTTCGTGATTCGGAAGACTTTTTGCAGAGGATTAACCAATTGGTTGTAGCAACTATTAACAATTTACAAAAAGAAAATGTTAGTCAATGGAATGTTCTTAAAAAAGAAATAAAAGAAGTACTTGGACAGTTTGTATACTCACATACAAAAAGAAAACCAATGATTCTTCCTA
>Ga0102589_1001217_pt1 | contig 37515 bp, 43 predicted proteins | sample AraplaMF_Col_mLB_FD_76858 | JGI IMG/M metagenome (GOLD analysis project Ga0102589, IMG submission 76858) | Arabidopsis root microbial communities from the University of North Carolina, USA - plate scrape MF_Col_mLB | ecosystem: Host-associated > Plants > Roots > Endosphere | place: USA...
TACACTTGCCATCACAGATGTTTCTATAACCCAATCAAATACGAGCGGGAGATAGATATTTATAAATCTATGTATCATTTCTATCCCCCCTTACGTTGATTCTCTTCATTCTTCTCATCAAGGATTTGTCTAAGTTCGTTTATGTCTTCTGAAGATAATTTTTCTTCTTTTAAAAAGTTTACAAGAAGCGGTTTAAACGCCACCCCACAAAAACGTTTGAGAAGAGACCTTGTTTCTACTTGTAGATAATGATCTTGTGACACTAAAGGATAATAGGCGTACATACGCCCTTTTTCATGATGATAGGAAACAGCTTCTTTTTGAACTAATCTGTTCATCAGTGTTCGAATCGTTTTTGGATTCCAATCTACAATCAATTCTAGTTCTTTAATCACCTCATTTGCTGTTTGAGGAGATTTTCCCCAAAGAACTTTCATGATTTCTAATTCAGCCTCAGATATTCTAGGTAATTCCTTCATTATATATCCCTCCCTATATTACAAATGTAATCTTAAATTCGATATTACATTTGTAATCAGATAATGTCAATAATATTCATAATATTTTCATTAACTATATCAATTGATTAGTCTCTAAAATATAATTCATACATGATGTTGCTATATCAAACATAAGAGAAGCATCTGATGAATAAATTAAATCGCTCCGATATTCTAGAGAAAATGGTAAATAATATTAGAAATAGCTTGTCAAATTTTATTCTTAGAAATACAATAATCGCCTACCCATAAATTTGGTAGGCGATTATTAAAGTTATAAAAAAAATGCTTCACTTTTTCATAAAATGATATTTCACGAACAATAAAACTATTTTATTTTGGAAGGCGAATTGTTACACATAACCGCCTTTCTAAATATTTATTTTAGCCAATATAGATTTAACAAAGTTTGTTTTGTCATCTGTATATTTAAATTTATTATTTGGATTAGCCTTTGAAAGTTGAATCTTTAACTGTTCATACTCTATCCGAGCAGTTTTATTATTTTTTAAGTAATCTCTAAAACACAATTGTTCAATTAAATATTTATTCCCCTTCTCATACATATGAATTTGATGTGTTCTCGGTTCTCCCTTATTAAAATAATATCTCTCGGGTAATACACCTTTTCTATACCTATAATTTAACCGTTCTAGCTTAGCAATACATTCCACACCATTTTCAAAATTCTTTAATTCAATCGCAATATCAATAATAGGTTTTGCACTCAAGTGTGGAATAGAAGTACTTCCAATATGGTGTATTGTCAAAATGTATTCTCCAATTTGTTTTTCAATTAATTGTTTCTCTTTTAAAAATTCGGCTTCCCATTCTTCAGTCCAAGGAACTAAAAAAACTTCACCACGGGGTAACCCTAACATTTGATTCACTCCTCCTGCATACAACCCTTTTCTTTACGGATTAAATATCAAAATATTCTCTCTTTCATTCCTGTCTTAGGTAAATATTTTTGTATGTAGTGCCAATTCACTTGAAACTCTAATGGTTCACGGTCAAGGCGTCCCCATTCGTCGAATGTAGAATAATACTCAAGAACTTTACTCATCGTTTGTTTTCCCCTTTCTATAGAGTTAGTGATGTAAGTTTCGAATCTTTCTTATATACACTTTCCCTTGAATTCGACATTACAATTTTAATTCTACACCGTCAATAAAATTCTGATTTTTCACACCAATTACACATAACGGTTTCAACCCACTGATACTCCTCTTTTCGTAATCAAATAAAACCACGGTCGAGAAGTAAAATTAGCCGTAGTTTTTAAAAGTCATTACATTTTTATCAGGTTTAAATTTTGACTTACAGCTAACCTTGAGTTGAAGAATATCGTGTTCCAGGTCAGCATTACTTTGCAACATAGTTGTGTGGATGAGGTTCTACTTTAAGAAAAGTTTCAAATGTTTATGAAGGAATAGAAATTGTAAGTATTTCAGTTATTGTGGAGAAAATCCTAAATAATAACTAAAATAACACAGGAAATCAAAATTAAAACCACTTAGTAAATAGTCTATATCTTCATGTCTAATTCTCTATTTGAATTATAGAATTGTAGCCATCTATCAGCTTCACTAATCATCCATTTTCCAAATTCATTTAAAAATAATAACAGTACTTTTGTATCGATTACAGGTGTTATTGCATATTCAAGTGCTTTTCTCATATCCTGTTCCTTTTCAGGAAAATATTTCGAAAACAATTTATAAGCAGGATATAAATCTCTTGTATATGTGTTTTCTTTCATTATGACAAGTGCAAGTCCAGCTCTTACTATAACTTTCATAATCCATTTGCAACAATCTTTAATATCCTCTATATCAGAATTATCTTTAAGATCCTCACAAGCATTTTTAATTTGAGCTTGTAAGTAAATAAGGTGGTCATTTGCTAAAGCTTCGTTAGCTTTATATTTGGGTAATTGAGGTATCAAATCCTCTCCAAATACACATATTCCATGGGTTTTAAGTATAAAACTCATTATAGAAAAAGATGAAGTATTTAGAATATCTTCTATGGAGTAGAAGCTTAGTTCAATGCCATCTACACAATCATATTTTTGATTTAAACTGTGTTCTATTTTTTTCACCCAATTTAACTGTAGTTTATTAGGCTGTTGCTTAGTCACCGCTATTGTATCTAAGTCAGCTACACCTTCAATGCCTATCCCTTTTGGAATTGATCCTCTTATGTATACACTATGTAAATCGTCTTTGAGATAGGTCGAATAAGCATTAATCACATCATGAATTACAAGGAAAAAAATAGGATTTATTTTATTCCTATCTGACTGGTTGATAATATATCCATCTTTATCTGTAATGCATAGACTTCCGATTTCTTTAATAGTAGTCATTACATCGCCCCTATTGTACTCTTTTTTGAGTAATATACTGCAAGTAAATTAAACTCCACATGCAAAAATATTGAAAAAACAATTGATAGTGAGTAATCCGTAATCACACCAAATATGATTCCCCCAGAAAATGCGAACAGCATAAACTTTATGCTAGTCTGATTAAAGCTGTAATATTGTAAGTGAGCTACAGCGAATAGAAAGGAAGATATTAAGATCGGTACCGTAACTGGTATGTAAGCTATTTCAAAAAGAGGGTATATTGGGAATGAATTGTTAAGTATTGGTATCATCATCCCTCTAAAAATTACTTCTTCAAAAATAGGATACATAATTACAAAGTTTAAGATATTCTTTTTCCCGCTCGGCCTATATCCTGAGTATCGTGAAATGAAAATATTCGTTATCGCGGCAATCAAGATTAATAGAACAATTGGTTCGTAGTGAATTGGTAAACGGAATACATAATTGTCTTCATAAAAATAATTAATTACTGTCAGCAGTGTTCCCCATATATAAATAATCTCATTTTCTATCTTTCGGTACAACGTCCTTCCAATAATAACGCCCACTGTAATATCAACAATTTTATATGAAAAAGCTAATAAAACAGCAAGTACCAAAGCAATAAGGTAGCTCATATCGATTTACCCCCTTTTTTTAATTTTATATATATTGATTATTTGAAGTGAGAAAGATTAGTTGCATATCGTTCCATAAAATAATAACGTAGCCATCTTCTTTCAAAATCCGCTTGAATTCTACTTTACACAATTGTTTATCAAACCAGTGAAATGCCTGTGCAATCATAATTATATCTATACTCTGTTCTTTTAATTGCGTTTTTTCAGCGAGCGCATTAATATATTCTATGTTTGTATTAGCCGAACAATATTGTTTGCACTCATTAAGCATTTCTTCATTCGGTTCAACTGCTAAAACTTTACAACCTAACTGACATAACATATTAGTAAGTAACCCTGTTCCTGCACCAATATCAGCGATGATAGATTGTGTTCCAATTCCAAGTTCTTTCATTTTATTGATAATTTCTTTTGGATAAGTCGGTCTACCAATCGCATATTCTTTCGTTTTATCGTTAAATTCAGTCCCCATAAAATACTACCCTTGTGTATGTAATAAATTTATATGACATTAAAAATCTCTAGCGCGTATTATCTAATATATCATATTTTCTTTTAATTCTTATTATTTGTTCAATATATAATTATCGTTGAGTGACAATGACTAGGTATACCAATTCCATATCAAAAAATGAACTTGTATGTTTATATCGTGTTGAATCGCCAATATATTGCAAAGAATGGTCGATAACGAAAAAAAGAGAAGATGACTCTCGTCATCTTCCCTTTTTTTGTTTCAGCGTAAATATTTATACTAATCTATATACTATTGTTCATTTAGAACATTGACACCTAAACTTAGTTAGAAACCTTAGACTCTTCTAATTTCTCACGAAGAACCATTTGTAAGATACCGCCGTGACGGTAGTAGTCGATTTCTACTTCGCTGTCGAAGCGTGCTACTACTTCAAATTGTTTTTTGTTTCCATCAAGGTCAGTCGCAACTACTGTTACAAGGTCGCGTGGTTTTACTGTTTTATCGATTTGAATTTCAAATGACTCAATACCCGCAAGACCTAATGTTTCTGCACTTTCACCATCTTTAAATTGCAATGGTAATACGCCCATTAATACAAGGTTACTGCGGTGGATACGCTCGAAGCTTTCTGCGATAACTGCTTTGATGCCTAAAAGGTTTGTTCCTTTTGCAGCCCAGTCACGTGAGCTTCCCATACCGTAGTCTTTTCCAGCGATTACAAGAAGACCTGTGCCGTCTTGTTTGTATTTCATTGCTGCATCATAGATAGATGTCACTTCGCCTGTAGGCCAGTACGTTGTGAATCCACCTTCTGTGCCAGGTGCGATTTGGTTTTTAATGCGGATGTTCGCAAATGTACCACGCATCATAACTTCATGGTTACCACGGCGAGAACCGTAAGAGTTGAAGTCAACTGGCTGCACGCCATTTTCTAATAAATAGCGGCCTGCTGGTGTGTTTTTACCGATAGATCCTGCTGGTGAAATGTGGTCTGTTGTTACAGAATCGCCAAATTTACCAACTACGCGTAGTCCTGAAAGTGCTTCTACTTCACCTGGTTCTTTAGATAATCCTTCAAAGAACGGTGGGTTTTGGATATATGTTGAGTCATTATCCCAAGTATATAACGCTTCGTTTGAAGTTTGGATTTCGTTCCAACGTTCGTTGCTGTTAAATACTTGTGCATATTCTTTCTTAAATAGTTCAGATGTTACAACGTTTTGTACAACTTCTTCGATTTCTGCCGCTGTTGGCCAAATGTCGTTAAAGTAAATTGGGTTGCCGTTTGCATCGTTACCGATTGCATCATTTTTCAAGTCGATATCTACTGTACCAGCAAGTGCGTATGCAACTACAAGCGGTGGTGATGCTAAGTAGTTTGCTTTTACAAGCGGATGAATACGACCTTCAAAGTTACGGTTACCAGATAATACAGATGTTACTAATAAGTCATTTGCAGCAATTGATTCTTCTAATTCTGGAGCTAATGGACCAGAGTTACCGATACAAGTTGTACAACCATAACCTACTGTTTGGAAACCTAGTTGATCTAAATAAGCTGTTAATCCAGACTTATCTAAGTATTCCGTAACAACTTTAGATCCTGGTGCTAATGATGTTTTTACATAACCAGGTACTTTAAGTCCTTTTTCAATTGCTTTTTTCGCAACTAAGCCTGCACCAATTAATACATATGGGTTAGATGTATTTGTACAGCTTGTAATTGCAGCAATTGCAATTGCACCTGTATTCATCGTTACTTCTTCATCTTGTAATACAACTTTCACTTCTTTATCAAATTCTTGCTCAGCGAATCCAAATCCTTGGTTACCAACTGGCGCCACAACAGCTTTACGGAACTCATCTCTCATGCCAGAAAGAGGAATTAAGTCTTGTGGACGTTTCGGACCAGAAAGGTTAGACTCGATTGTATTTAAATCAATTTCAACAAGATCTGTATAAGTTGGATCTTGGCTATCTGCTGTATAGAATAAGCCGTTTGCTTTACAATATTCCTCAACGATACGAATTTGTTCTTCGCTTCTTCCTGTTAAACGTAAGTAATCTAATGAAATATCATCGATTGGGAAGAATCCACAAGTTGCACCGTACTCTGGTGCCATGTTAGAAATTGTTGCACGGTCAGCTAATGGCATGCTTTGTAAACCGCTACCGAAGAATTCAACGAATTTTCCAACTACACCTTTTTGACGTAATACTTGTGTTACTTTTAATGCAACGTCTGTTGCTGTTGTACCACTTGGAAGTGTACCTGTTAATTTTACACCGATTACTTCTGGTACTGGGAAGTATGAAGGCTGTCCAAGCATTCCAGCTTCTGCTTCAATACCACCTACGCCCCATCCAAGAACGCCGATACCGTTAATCATCGTTGTATGAGAATCTGTTCCTACTAATGAATCTGGGTATGCAACAAGTTCACCTTCAGCATTTTTCACTGCATGAACAACTGGTGCTAAATACTCAAGGTTTACTTGGTGAACGATACCTGTTGCTGGTGGAACTGCACGGTAGTTATCAAATGATTTTTGTGCCCAGCTTAAAAATTTATAACGTTCTTCATTACGTTTAAACTCTAAATCCATATTAAATTGAAGCGCATCTGCTGAACCTGCTCTATCAACCTGTACAGAGTGGTCAATAACAAGATCAACTGTAATTTCTGGATTGATTTTATCAGGATCTCCGCCCATATCCGCCATTGCTTTACGAAGAGAAGCTAAATCAACAACAGCTGGAACTCCTGTAAAGTCTTGTAAGATAACGCGAGATGGTTTAAACGGTACATCGATATCTTGAATATCTTTCGTTCCCCATTTCGCTAAATTTTCAACATGCTCTTCTTTAATAACACGGCCATCAACTTGACGAAGTACTGACTCAAGTAATACTTTAACCGAATAAGGTAATTTAGAAACATTACCTGCCCCTGCATTTTCAAGCGCTTTCAAACTATAATAGTGATACGTATTTCCATCTACTTCAAATGTTGCGCGAGTGTTAAATGGATTGTGTTTTACCATTATGGTTACCCCCCTGTTAAACGTGACTAAAGTTGTCTGAATATAAAATGTAGCCAAATTTTTCAATACCTTACGATAATATATTATTACAACTTATTGGATAAGTAAACAATAAGAAACTTATGGTTTCTCATAAGTTTTCTTTATAACCTCGTTGTTGTATAATAATTTTCCCGTTAACAGATACTATTCCTATAAAGTGAAACTTCTTTTTAGAAGGTATTTTACTTTATAAACGAATCGAATTATTCAAATTCTTATGGCCAATTAAGGGGGATAATAATGGGAAAACGTAAAGCAAATCATGTTATTCCTGGAATGAACGCTGCTTCTGCACAAGGACAAGGTACAGGATATAACGAAGAATTTTCAAACGAGCCATTAACACCTGCACAACGCCAAAACAATAAAAAGCGTAAAAAAAATCAATAATTTAAAATCCCAAAAGATCATCTTTTGGGATTTTTCAATGCTTGTACTTTAATAACTCTGACACTTTCACAAATCGATACCCTTGTTTTTGCAAGGCTGGCAAAATTTCTTTTAATGCTTCAACTGTTTGGCTTCTATCGGTTCCGCCGTCATGCAGTAAAACAATATCACCACTTCTTGCATTGTTTAAAACATGTTGTACAATTTTATCTTTTCCGGGATTTGACCAATCCTTTGGGTCTTGATGCCAGGACCATAATACAATTTGATACCCTGCTTCTGTCGCTGTTTTAAACACCGATTCATTAATATAACCACCAGGAGGACGGAAAAGGAGTGGTTTCTCGACCCACTTTTCCAAATATTTTTTCCCCTGTAGAATATCATTTTCGAGCCTTTGTCCTGATGCATTGCGGGCATACAAATGCTTCATTGTATGATTTCCAATTTCATGACCGTCTTTTAATACTTGTTCGATTAAATATGGATTATTTTGTATTCTGAAGCCAATCATAAAAAAAGTTGCTTCAGCATGATATTCGCGTAAAATATTTAAAATTTGCGGTGTATATGTAGGATGAGGACCATCATCGAAAGTAATCGCTATTATTTTTTCATTTGTTGGTACTTCCCACGTTACAAACCCAGTTGGCTCTAACTCTTTTCTCATTAACATTTTTGCTTCGGCTTTTTCAATTCCTATCAAGCTTAACAATACGATTAGACAGCTGATTATTATGCGGTTCGTTTTTTTAATCATTATTATCCCTTTTTATGTGAAAAGGCTGCTGAAGACACTCAACAACCTATTAATCACGCACTTCCTCCACATTTTGCATAATATGCTCTAAATCTTGTTCGTATTGCTGTAATTGCTTTCGCTGCGTTTCAGAAGCAACTTCTAATGCATTTTGGATTTGTTCATATGCCTCTTGCACTTCTTGTCGTAAATGTTTTAAATCCTGAGCATAATTTGGATCATTTTTTACAATGTTGTTATATACATTTTCTGCATCTGTTATTCCTTGCTGTGCAGCTTGAAATGCTTGTTGTTTATCCTTATGGTACGGCATAATCATTCCCCTTTCTGTCATTACTCTCCATTATCATTTACATTTTTCTCAAAAAACATTCTCGTATAAATTTATGAAGTTCTCTCATCCTAATATAAAGCGGAACTTTATGCTGAGGTGTTCTTCTTCAAATAATTCGTTTCGCTAATCGAGCTCTACCGTTTATCAAATGAATCGCTAAAGTTTAATAAAAAAAGGGGTAGTAAAAATGGAGAAAAACAACAGCAAATCCATTCGAAAAAATTCACCGCAAGGACAAGTTTCTGGTGGCCAACCAGAACCATTAAGCGGGTCACACAAAGTTAAAAATCGTCAGCATTCACGCCAAAAAAATCATGCTCACCACGATATGTAAAAAAAATAGACAGTGCATGTGCACTGTCTATTTATCATATATTAATGCTATTTTCTTTTCTTTTTTAACCACATTTCCTCTTTCCCTTTCACCTCTAATTTCAAATTGAATATCGTATTATGAAGGAAATTTTACGGAGGTATTCTTACAATGGGCAAGAAAAAGAAAAAAGACTGCCATTTTCATGTTGATGGCTTTGAAGAATGGATGAATCAATTTTGCTCCGATTTATACGCAAACGCCCCCTCTCCTAACGATATTCACGTTGACCTGTTTGAAACAGAACAAGAATATATTTTAGAAGCTGATATCCCAAACGTAGTTGAGCAAAATATCCTTATTAAAAAGATGGAGACAGGCCTACAAATTAACGTATTTTGTAATAATCCTGCCTTACAGCATATGATTTTCTTACCAAGCAATATTATATATAAAAAAATGTTAGCCTATTTGGAGAATGGTCTTCTTACCATTCACATTTCTAAAACAGAAACAGCACAATCAACAGAACGTACTGTTTTCTTTATAAAATAATCGTATACAAACTTATTAAGTAATACAAAAAATGCCCTTTCTACAACTGGAACAATGAATACGAAAAAAGGTGGCTGACTGTAGTCATCCACCTTTTTCATTTCAAAACCTTATCCCTAAATGTAAACTCACATTACATTTGCATTTCCTATTTTTTCTTCTGTCGTTCTTTTACGCAGTAAACTTCTTGTCACGAAAAGAATCGGAAATGCAAGCAGAGTGAGGGTCGCCAAAATTGTAAAAATCGTAAAACCACTCTGATAGCCATAATAATCTAGCAGAAGTCCGCCAAACCACGGACCAATAACAGCACCGATTCCAGAGAATCCCATTGCCCCAAAATAAGTTCCCTTTAAATTCGAAACCGCAATTTGATCAATAAACATATCTGTCATGCAAAACATTAATACTTCTCCAATTGTGAATATGATTGTACAAGTAAAAACAGCCCACATTGATTCTGCAAATCCAAACCCACATAATCCTGCACTAACAAGTAAGGTACCGATCATAATAGATACGAGCGGTGTATACTTTTTACACACTTGAATGAGTGGGTACTGAACAATTACTACAGTAATTGCGTTTAGTGTTAATGCATAAGAAAATAATTCCACTCCATTTTCAAATTGATGAGAGTTCGCAAAATATTGAGAAAGCGTTGATGAAAACTGTGCGTATCCTGTTGTACTAATGATAATTCCTATTAACGCAACTAAAAAGACAATATCCTTTCTTATAATGCGTAAGGAATCTATAAAAGTAACTCGTTCACTTCCCCCTGTTTTTTCTTCTCCAATACGATACCTGCGAAATTGCAATATGAGTATAATTGTATATAGAACATACATAATAGCTGCCATAAAAAATGGTATTGTTGATTTAGCACTGCCAATCTGAAGACCAACAAGTGGCCCAATCGCGACACCAACATTAATAGCGCCGTAACGTAAGTTAAACACCATTAAACGATGCTCCGGTTTTGTCAAGTCAGATAATAAAGCACGAGACGTTGGCTCAAAAAATGAACGACACATCCCATTTAGTGCATTTAGTAGAAAAAATGCCGCTACATGCTCCGCAAATCCAAATCCAATAAAGACAAGAATCCAAACTAAAATAGAGGATAACATAATCTTCTTTCGCCCATAACGATCTGATAAATTCCCGCCAATAAAACTTGCAAATACACCAACTAATGCACTCGTTCCAATAATCGCTCCTGTAACACCTGCTGATATTCCTTTTGCATTCGTTAAGTAAATCGCTAAGAATGGAATGCTCATCGATGTTGCAAATCTTGCAAATAACGTCCCAATAATGATAGTCATCCCAACTGGATGAATGCTCCCTAACTTCCCCTTCATCACTTTCACCTTCTCTATGTCTAAATACTATGCAAAGAAAAAGAAAGCTGAAAAGCAGCTTCCTTCGAAAACATAATTTCCGTTTCCTTAAACACGAGCTGTTCGTTTCAGCTCCATATCAATACCATATGTAAACTGTAATTCTTTTAATACTTCCTCTAATGTAATATTCACATTATGTTTACTATTAAATTCGGCTACACAGTTCTCTACTTCTTCATGTGTATAAGCATATTCCCCAGAAATGAAACTTTTCATATCAAAACATTCATTCATACAAATTTGAACGAGGAGTTGATCATACATAGAAACAATATCTTCTTTTTTCCATAACAATTCTTTTACATATAACCGATCAAATGTTACACTTTCACGGTTACATTCTTTTAAATGACGGGTCATTTCATGCAATTCTCGGTATAGTTCTGAAATATTTGTGTTTAGATGAATCAGTTTACGTACGCCATTTTCATACAACATATCATCCACCCCCGTTATGTTCCCTTTCCCTTATTATAGCAAGAAAATTCCAAAAAAGAGAATTTTTCTTATGAAATATTAGGAAAATTATACGTATTGTTTTACAATAGAACCATATATTAATTTTTCGACATATAAGTCGCTGCTATGTAAAATACAGCAAAACTGCTACTTATTGCCCCTGTAGCAGAAATAGGCCCTGACCGCTTCTATGCATGACCAGATGCTCTCGCCCACCTAAAAAGAAAAAGGGGGGTATGTCAATTTTTAAATTTGTATTTATAAAGTTAAGTTTGAAAGGAGTAAGGTTGTGAATCACAAATTATTTTATGCAGATCCATATTTACAAACCTTTACAGCCCAAATTACAAAACAAGCTCGTGACAAAGATGACAATTTATATGTTGCATTAACACAAACAGCTTTCTATCCAACAGGCGGTGGTCAGCCCCATGATACAGGGCAATTAAATCAAATTCCTGTTATAAATGTGGAAGAAATAGATGGCGAAATTCGTCATTACATAACTGAAGAAATACATGCAGATGAAGTAACGGGATATGTTTCTTGGAAACGTCGTTTTGATCATATGCAACAACATGCCGGGCAACATATTTTGTCCGCTATATTTTGGGATCACTTCAACATTCCAACAATCGGTTTTCACTTAGGAAGAGAAATCGTAACAATTGATTTAGAAACTTCTGACCTCTCTATCGAAATAGCTGAGGAAGCTGTAAATCTTGCTAATCAAATTGTATTTGAAAACCGTCCAATTACAGTTCAGTGGGTAAATCTAGAAGAAGCAAAGCAACTTCCTTTGCGAAAAGAACCAACTGTAACAGAAAATATTCGTGTTGTGATTATTGAAAATCTTGATTTTAACGGATGTGGTGGTACGCATCCGAAACAAACCGGTGAAGTCGGTCCGATTCAAATTGTCAATTGGGAGCGTTATAAAGGAAACATTCGTCTAACATTTGTTTGCGGATGGCGTACAATTGAACTAATGCAGCGCAATCAATTCCTCGTAAAAGATGCCATGCAACAATTACATAGTAAAGAAAGCGATATTCCAAACAAAATAATGCAGCTCCTTTCTACTCAAAAGGAAAATGAAAAGGCGTTGCAAGCAGCCAATGAAAAACTCATTCTTGTAGAAGCAAATGAATTGTTACAGCAAGCAGAAGAAACTTCATTTGGCAAACGAATTGCCGTTAGCTTTACAGATCGCTCTATGCATGAACTTGCTAAATTAGCAGCTATCCTTACAGAAAAAGATGACCATGCCATTACATTTTTTGTTACACAAAACGGCGAAAACTTACAATGTATTTGTGCATGTGGCCCAGCTGTTAAGCTAAATATGAATACCCTTTTAAAAACAGCCCTTCCTCTTATAGAAGGAAAAGGCGGAGGGAATCAAAAAAGCGCACGCGGCGGAGGGAAAGCAACTGTTACAGGCGAAGCATTTTTATCACACCTTATTCATATACAAAAAGAAACACAAGAAGCATAAATTTCTTCTTGTGTTTCTTTTATATTTGAAGACTCTTCTCTTTCATAATATGAAGTAGCTGATCATATGAATCGATGTAATAATCTGCTTCTGGAATTGCTTCGTTTTGAAAGGCACATGTTGTGATTCCTAGTTTTGTAGCTGGTATAATGTCTAACGCACGATCTCCCACAACGAAATGAATAGCTTGCTTCTTTTGCATATGAATATATGCTTCTGGATTCGGCTTTTTAGGGAATCCATCTTCCCAGCCGATAATTTCAGAAAAGTAGTGTAACCATCCATAGTACTCTAAGATCCGCAATACTTCTTGCTTCGAATTATGCGTTACAATGCAATTACAATTCGCTCTTTGTAACACTTCCTCTACTCTCGGAAACGGTTGATATTCCGATGGATGCAACGACCTTTCCATTTCTAATATTTGATCAATTTGCTGTTGTGATAACCCAAAATATTTTACAGCATGCGTAAATGAAATCTTTAATTGTTTTATAACCTCATCTTCATGTATGTGTTCCTCTACAACTCTTTTAAACGTACGTACAAATACACGATAACTATCTACTAAAGTACCATCAAAATCCCATAGTATATTTACCTTCATGCATATACTCCTTTTGGAATGATAATTAAATTAGATTACATGTAACCATTACGCTTCAAACAATAGTGCAAGTCCAATCCCTCCGCCAATGCCTAACGTTGCAATCACGTATTTCGCCTGTTTTCTTTGCACTTGATAAAATAATCTTGTTACGAGCATTGCTCCCGATGCACCGTATGGGTGCCCGGCAGCAATCGCTCCGCCGTTTACATTTAATTTTTCATAAGGAATGTTTAACTCCCTAGCACATGCAACGATTTTGGAAGCAAACGCTTCATTCATTTCAATATAATCAATATCGTCCATAGTAAGATTCATCTGTCGCAATAATTTTTGCACCGCAAATATCGGTCCACTACCAGGGAAATGAGGATCAACGCCTGCAACAGCACTATGTACAAACCGTAGTACCGGTTTATACCCAAGCTTTTCCGCTTGCTTTTCACTCATAATAAGAAGTGCACACGCTCCGTCGTTCACTCCACATGAATTTCCTGCTGTCACTGTCCCCTCTTGTAAAAAGGCAGGACGTGTTCGTTTTATAACTCTTTCATAATTCATACAATGTTTAACTGTTTCGTCTACTGTAATATGAGAAACTGGCACAATTTCTTCTTGTAAATACCCTTTTTCTAACGCCGCTAATGTTCGTTTATAGCTCAAACATGCATACTCATCTTGCATCTCCTTAGTAATTCCGTAACGCTTCGCTACATTCTCTGCCGCAACTCCCATATCAGGATCACCTATATGCTCAGGTGAAAAACGAGCTCGCTTTTCAAATTGTGAAGTACTTACACTTTCCACTCCACCAGCAACGTAACAAGTTCCTGCTCCGCCTTGAATTAGATGACATGCCAACCGAATTGCTTCCAACCCTGCACCGCACTGGCGATCAATCGTCACCCCAGGTACACTATATGGGAAACCTGCCTCTAATGCTGATAGCCGAGCTATATTTCCTCCAGGCCCGACAACATTTCCGAATATAACATCATCGATTTCGTTTTCGATTCCATTACTTATATATACAAGTAATGGAGCTGCCAATTTTTCAACGGAATATTCTTTAAACATACCATTTATCTTTCCAATTGGAGTGCGTTTTGCTTCAACAATTACTGCTCTATTCATACGTCAACTCCTGCTGTTCAATCATTTCTTTTACTTCTGCCCGTGCAACTTTCCCACTGCTTGTATGAGGAATGACATCTACAAAATACCACTCTGTCGGAATTTTATAGGCAGATAATCTTCCCAAACAAAATTGCTTTAGTTCCTTTTTTGATACTGTTCCTTTAACTAGTACTATCGGTTTTTCTCCCCAATACATATCCTTCTTACCAACAACCACTGCTTCCTCTACACTTGGATGCATCTGCAATACACTTTCAATCTCTTCAGGAAAAATGTTAATTCCGCCAAAAATTATCATATTTTTTTCTCGACCTACAATATATAAAAAACCATCTTCATCAACATAACCTACATCATGAACCGTCATCCACCCATCATTCGTTACTTGAGCAATTGGTGCATCGTCTATTATATACCCCATAAAAAACTGTTCACTCTTAACATAAATTGTGCCGACTATTCCTTGCTCTATTTCTTGTCCGTCCCCATTTCGAATACTAATCTTTACATTATGACATGGCCTTCCAACTGAAGATGGTTTCTGTTCATTATCATGATGAGATAGTGCTGTAACAAAACTTAATTCGGATGCCCCATAAAATTCATATCGCTTTGTATTCGGAAAAAACTGTTTGATTTTTTGCTTTGCTTCAGCTTCCCATTTTGCACCTGATGAAATAATTTTTATCTCTCGTTCTATCACTCTTTCTTCTTTGTATAATGATTCTAACATCGTTGGGACTGTATACATAACAGAAACATCTTCATTTTTTAATAATGAAAGCACACGGTTTGGAATGAATTTTTCTGTCATGTATATCGTTTGTCCTATAAATAAAGCGCTCATTGCACCGTATAAAAAGAGAGAGTGAACAAACGTTCCAGATAGCAACACTGTCTCATTATTATTCATATGAAAATCATGAACATTACAAGCAAAGCTTTCTACCCATGATTGTTGTGAGCGGAGAAACGCTTTTGCTTTTCCAGTTGACCCTGATGTGAATCCCAAATAAAACGGTAACTCTCCTGCTTTTTCTATATCATTTACTGTAATAGAGGCGTTTGTTATTCTCTCAGACCACGTACTAATCGAGAATACTTTACTATTTGTTTGAGGCAATTGATTACGTTTATGCTGTGCTACAACTATTATAGAAGGCTGTACGATTTGGAGCCGTTCCTCTAGTTCATGAATACTCCACTTCGGATCAAGTGGTACACAAATCCAACCTGCCATAGCAGATCCAGCGAATATTTGTAAAAATTCTACGCTATTATCTAGCAAAATAGCAATCTTTTTATTACATGATTCTTCCTCGTGAAGCCAATTTGCCACTTTGCAAACAGACCTATACCACTCTTTATATGTAACAATTTTATCTTTTGTTTTTATTGCAATTTTGTTCGGTTGGTAATAAGCATGTGCTGCATAAGATTTTGTAATTCCCACCTATTTCACTTCCTATTCTATATATCTATTTTAATTTTTCGACATATAAGTTACCGCTATGCAGCATACAACATGACCGCTTCTATGCATGGCCAGACGCTCTCGTCCGCCTAAAGAGAAAGAAGGTTTTTATATCAATTTTTTAATTTGTATTTATATATAACAAAAAGAAACACGTATTAACGTGTTTCTTACTTGGTATGATAAATTGTTCGTTTCAATGAACGTTGCAGTCTCGTTACAAGAATTGTCGCAAATACAGCCTTTAATAAATCTCCTGGTAAGAACACAACACTTAATTTCGCTGCTTTTACTACACTTATATCCATCACAAAAGCTTGTACGATAACACCAAAGAAATATACAACGAAAATGCCACCAATAATATTAATTAAAAATAACTTCAAAAATGATACGTTGCGAAGACGTTCTACGAAATATCCAATCACAAACGCTCCGATAACATATCCCATTAAATAACCGGCACTTGGTCCTACAAAAACCGAAAATCCACCGCGGCCTCCAGCTAACAACGGTGCACCCGCTGCTACAACAAGTAAAAATACGAATTGGCTAAGAGCCCCCAAGCGAGATCCTAACAAACCACCTGCAAGCATAACACCAAGTGATTGTAATGTAATCGGTACAGGTGTAAATGATAAAGCAATTGGTGGTAAAAGTCCTAACACTGCCATAATGGCACTAAATAAAGCTACAAAAACTAAATTTCTTGTATTCATATTGTGTTTTCTCCTGTTTGTAAACTATAAATGTAAATAAGGTAACATATCACATCTGATATGTTACCTTGCCCTTTTATATTGTCCACCAAAATATAATTATAGTTTACAATCACTATTCAATCTTCTACATAATATTGCTCCAATTCTTTTCGGAGCGCTTGCTTTAAAAATTTTCCGACTGAAGTTTTCGGAATTTCTTTCAGAAAGACAATCTCATCTGGTAGCCACCATTTTGCAAATTGCGGTTTTAAAAAGTCATATAATTCTTCTTTTGTAACAGATTGATCTTGTTTTAGAACAACGCATGCAACAGGGCGCTCTTGCCACTGTTTATGTGGTACTGCAACAACAGCCGCTTCAAATATGGCTTCATGCGCCATTAAGGCATTTTCTAAATCAACAGATGAAATCCATTCTCCCCCGCTTTTAATTACATCCTTCGTTCGATCAACAATCTTAATACACCCTTCTTCATCAACCGTAACGACATCTCCTGTATATAACCAGCCATCTCGAAATCCCTCTGCTGTTCGCTCGTCTTTATAATAACTTGACGCAATCCAAGGAGCACGTAAACATAGCTCGCCCATTTCTTGTCCGTCCCATGCTACCTCTCCCTTTTCCCCAACAACTTTCATTTCCACACCAGGCACTAAATAACCTTGCTTCGCACGTATCGTAAGTTGCTCTTCATATGGCAATTCATTTTCATAACTTTTCAAACGTGCAAGTGTAACAAGCGGACTCGTTTCTGTCATTCCATATGCATGCACAAATGGGACGTTATATTTTTGCTCGAAGGCTGCAATCACACTCTTCGGCGCAGCTGCACCGCCGCATAAAAACCGCTTTATATTTGATAAGTCATAATGATTCTTTTCTAATTCTTGCAGCACACCAAGCCAAATTGTTGGGACGCCGGCTGCTAATGTTACTTTTTCTTCTTGCATCATCTCTAATAAAATTTTCGGTGTAAACATTGGTCCAGGAAGAACTTGCTTTGATCCAAACCATGTTGCTGCAAACGGTAATCCCCAAGCATTTACGTGAAACATAGGAACAACCGGCATAGCTGCATCACTTTCAGAAAGTGCCGTTGTATCTGCAAGGCCAAGCGCCATACTATGTAAAACTGTACTGCGATGTGTATATACGACGCCTTTTGGATTACCTGTTGTAGCTGATGTATAGCACATACCAGCTGACATATTTTCATCAATGTCTTTTAAAAATGGAAAATTAGGATCTCCTTCTTCAAGAAGCTGTTCATAATGGTATACAGGTTGAAGTGATGTTTCTGGAAGCTCTTTTTTATCGGTCATAATGATATAGGCTTGTACAGTTGATAATTCCCCTTGAATTTTCTCAACAAGCGGTACCATATCTTCGTCTATGAGTAATATGCGGTCCTCCGCATGGTTAATAATATAAGAAATATGCTGCGAGGATAAACGAATATTAATCGTATGCAGGACAGCACCAATACTAGGAATCGCAAAATATGCTTCTACATGACGATGGTGATTCCATGCTAATGTGCCAACTCGTTCCCCTTGCATCGCACCTAACTTTTGCAATGCACTAGACAATCGTCTCGTCCGCTCACCTAATTCCTTATACGTTAGCCGTGTAATTGTGCTATGTGTACGAGAGATAATTTCTTTCTTTGGAAATAATTTCTCTGCTCTTTCAATCATCGAACTAATTGTTAATGGCACATCCATCATCATATTTCTTCTCCTCCCTTATAAAAACGCTTTCAATATTAAGTATTATAAAATGACTTATTAACAGTTCATTGCATTCATGCAAGCTGCCATAAGTATAAAAATTGAAAGTGATTTTGTCAATATTTTTGGAAAATTTAGATAAATATTTATATATTTTTTTGAATGAAAGCACCGCTAAACATTAATGGCAATATCAACTAAAAGAGAGCCAATTCTGGACTGTACCCCAATTGTTAGATACAACTAATAATTGGAGGTGCACTTCTAACGTGTTAGCGTTTACGTGGTGAGTAGTTGACTACAAAGGTCTCCTCCTCATCCATTGCGTCGCAACCCATTTTTCACCTTTGATAACAGGTGCACTTCCATGTAAAGTGAGTTTGTTTAATGATGCATCCTGATAAAAATATTCGAAATATACCGCCATTCCTTTTTTCGGAGATACAGAAAGGTTGAGTTTAGGAAAGAAAGTCTCTCCGCCTTCTTCTACATCATTTAAGTACATGACAAGCGTACTTATACGATTGTTATTTGCTGACGCACTGTTTTCTGCAAAAAAATCATAATGCGCTTTATATTCTTGACCAACCGTATACTTTAAGACCTGCAACCCTTCACCGTGATTGGCAGGAACACTCATGATCGAAGCAATTCGTCTTTCGATTTTAGTAGCGGCCTCACTTTCTTCTAAAAACGTACCACTACTCGTCCGAATATCATTTATGTTGCGTGAAGCACCAATTTTAGAACGCTTTATTTTATTTTTAGACATTTCCATTAACAATTCACACTCTTCATCACTTAATACATTTGCTAACACAACAACAAGAGGCTCTTCTATTCTTGAAATAATTTGGATTTCTCGATCCTCTATTACAATTGTGTTTCCAATGTGGTTAAAAATCGTGAGCTCCTTATTTTCAACTGTTTGATTTTCAGTTGTCATGTTCCCCATCTCCCTTAAAAATGATTGGATAGTATGAATATATCACATTTTTCACACTATTCAATTTTTTAAGAAAATTAAAACAAATAATGTTCCGTTGTATTTTAACTATTGTCATAAAAAAACCTCGACTCACTTTGGAATCGAAGTTCATTATTTTTCTCTCTATCTCATATTGCATTAAGAAGAGTGTGGTTCACCTACACTCGTAAAAACCGCACTCTCGGAGAATATGAAGTCAAAACGGGCATACCTCTAGATGATTAAGAAAGTAGCAGAAAAGAAGAGTAAATCACTCTATTACTCTCCCTTTTATATATCATATTCCTCTCGCAAAATCGCATATATTTTCGTATCTCGATATGCTCCCTTTACAAACATATCTTTTCGCAACATTCCCTCATATTGCATTCCTAATCGTTTCATCACTCGTTCGGATTGTACATTACTAGCATGACATCTTGCTTCAATACGATTTAACTGTAATGTTTCAAATCCATAACGAATAAATGCCTTTGCTGCTTCCGTTGCAATGCCTTTCCCCCAATAGTTTGGTGATACTGCATACGCCAGCTCTGCCTTATGATGATTCTTGTCATATTCGATGAAACCACACGTCCCGATCATCTTTTTTTCGTTTTTCAGTTCTATTCCGTAAGCCGCCATTTCTCCTTTTTCATATTGATCCAAGATTGACTGTACAAATATTTGTGAATCCTGTAATGTTTTATGCGGATACCATACTGTATACGTCGCAATCTCTGGATTTGAAGCATATTCAAATACATCAGCAGCATCTTTTATTGTTAACGGTCGTAAACATAATCGTTCTGTAATGAGTGTTGGATATTTTTCTGAGATATTTCCATATTCCATTCCTGTCATTTCCTCTCTACATTCCTATTTAAAATGCTGTGTAATTACACCTTTACCATTTTCCACTTCAATTTCTGCAAATGCGCCGTTTATAAAGGTAATTTGCGGAGGCTTATGACCACAGTCTACATCATAAACAATTGGAATTTGCAGCTCATCAGTAAGTTCTGTATATACATCTTCAGCGGTATATTCATTCACCGGATGATTGGCAGCACTGCGCCCAAATAAAATGCCTGAACAATTATCAAGCCACCCTGCCAACTTCATTTGAACCAACGTACGTCGTAAATCAGTAGTCGTTAACTCACAATTTTCAAAGTACCAAATGAGCGGATCATCATGAAAATGGTTCTCCCTAAACTCTTGCACATTACCAAATGGCGTGCCAATGAGATGTCTAATCACATCAATACATCCGCCAAGCAATCGACCTGTAATGTTCACATTCCCATTCGAAATTGTTTTCCAATTTGTATCTTCTGTTAAGTGAAACACACACGGTGATGGATTATTATGTTGCCATTTCGCTTGATATTTCTCTGAAGAATATTGAGTGATTGAATCCCCTGCTTCCGTTGATAATACACTTTGCCACATTGCTGTTGTATGATCAGAATATTCGCCTCTTACATCTACAAAATTCGTCCCGTGAGCAGTCGCTATTCCTGTTTTTAACGTTATCGCTAATAATAAAACACTCGTATCTGAGTATCCCAATAACCATTTTTTATTTATCTTTTCAAAATCAATATCTTCTATTATTTCAATTAACAATTCACCACCCCAAGGAGGAATGATAATATCAATGTTCTCATCCTGGGTCATTTCCATAAATTCATCTGCTCTTTTTTTCACACTAGCAGACTTAGCTTTCTCTTGTGTCCAAACTGTTTCTCCGCAAACGACTGTATATCCTTTTCTTTCCATACTTTCACAAGATTGTTTAAACATATTATGTAACGCTTCATTTACACCAGAAGAAGGTGCTGTAACCCCAATTGTTGCCCCTTTTCGTAAAAACGGATATTGTATCATATGTATTTCTCCCATTCTTTTCTATATATTTAGATTTGTATTCGTGAAACTGCTATTAAAATCCTTCATTTCAAGCAATCACAACTGCTTACATTATCATCTCATATCTGTAAAACTTGCTATTCAGCTGCAAAAAATAGAAAAGGAAGTAGGAAAAACATTCTTCCCCCAAACGCTAAAACCAAATCATAGATTTTTCAATCTAATACTAATTGATTTTAGAATCCAATAAAGTGCCCCTCGATTTAAACTAAATTTAAGTGTTAATATTTACCTGATAATATTATAATTTCTTATATGGAAAATATATAAGAAACGGAGAATTATCATGCTGAATATAGATATTAATCGTTTTACTGATATTTGTTTTGAATATCAACAGTCTAGATTTTATGTTAGCAGAATACCTGAAGATTTCTTATCAGTTGCAAAAAAACGTTTCTCTATACCAAAGGATGATCAGATTATTGCTTTTTTAAGCTGCAATATGGTTGGTTCGGGGAAATATGGTGTTTACTTTACAAGTTCAGGTTTATATTGGAACAATTGGTTATTAGGTAAAGGGAATATGAAATGGGATAAATTAAATGAAGTGCAACAAATTGAAGTTGATAAAGATGGTTTTTTATCTTTTGATGCCCAAAAAAGTTTTAATATTAACCTGAGTGATTATCCACCACTGTTATTTAAGGAATTACTTATAACTCTTAAAAGTTCATTCCATAATTCAAAGCAAAATGATATACATCCAGTTATAAAAATTGATGAGATAAAATCAATCTGCTCTTTATTTGAGACGTATGATGAATTATTAGAACCTGATAATGGATTGTTTGTAGACACTCATATTTCAGACAAAAAGTTAAAGGAAATTGGAGCACGATATATTGTTTCAAAAGAAGAAGAAATCATTGCTTTTTTAGATACATCTGTCCTTGGTAATTTGGGTAAAGGATCGGATGGAATATTAATTTGTCAATCAGGTATATATTTTAGAGAAACTTTTGTACACTTGTATTTTCCATGGCATGTCTTTAGGGATATCCCTATTACTTTGATTTCAAACGAGTTAGAAATCGGAAAAGGAAACATATTTCATCTTCAACATGCTAGAATGTCTAATCAAGAGATTTTATTATTCATCAAGAATTTAAAACAGCATGTTACTGCTTTATATGAGGAAAATAAGTGTTTATCTAATATAAAGAATCGCCACTAAAAATAAGTTAATATTTTGTTTAATTTAAGTTTGAATATAAAAAAACGCTATACTTTTTGTAGGAATATACAGAAAGTATAGCGTTTTTTTATACTTGAGTGTAGTGAATATTCTTGAATTGGTGGGAAAGCATGGTTCATTACGCTACCTCTAAAGATATATAGAATTTTAATACTTTTAGTGGATTTAATATTGTTTTTACATTGCTATACTCTTAATATCCAATAACAAAGAGTAGGGGGAAAACGACATGATTAAAGGATTGTATGAAGCACACTTACCAGTTAGTAACTTGCAAAATTCAATTGAATTTTACCGGAAACTAGGATTGAAACTTGCTTGGTGTAATGAAGACACTGCTTTCTTTTGGGTTGAAAAAGGGAAAAGTTGGTTGGGCTTATGGGAAGGAAATGAGTATGAAACTCAATACCATCCTTCCTTACGACATATTGCTTTTCGAGTTTCATATGAAGATATAAAAGACTCTTTAAAGTGGCTACATTCTATTCAAGTTGAAGCTGTCCCATTTGGTAATAGAAAAACTATTAAACCATTTATTCGCCCACATCAAGGTAATGTTTCAGTATACTTCAATGACCCAGATGGTAATAGTTTGGAATTAATCTGTTATGTTGACGTGCCTAATGAATTAAAACATATTACAGATAAGTTGTCCTTCGTAGATTGGGAGGAACTAGTTAATAATACATTTAAATAAGAGATTGTAAGATAAGCTTATTTCACTAAACGGAGTCACAACACATCACTATCAGGCTAATATTTTGTGGAACAAGGGATTTCTTAAGTTGATGGATGTGTGGTACTCCCTCTAATTCAAAGGTAAACGATATATGTTACTAGCAACTTCATTATAAAACGAATATATATCACTAATCCCTAACGTATCCGCAAGATCGATTCCAATAAAATCGATATGATCCCAATTATATTTTGTCGCGGTATAATTCCAGACACCTTTTTGAGCGTTTCCTGCATACGGCTGATTTCGATGCCCTATCGGATATTGTGACGAAACAACACTAACAAGTCCATCATTTGGCCACCATTTTTCGTTAATAATTGGCTCTGCATATCCTTGTGTAAACTTTCCAATATGTAAGCCAGACAAGTACATAAGTGGATTCATCGTCAGTAAAGGGACAGAATATCCCGTCAGTAATGAACGATATGTCGCATCTCCTGTATAGGAAAAATAATATACGTCATCATATGTTTTTACCCATTGATTAAGCTCTTTAGATCCAGCTGTCGTTAAATCGTATGCACTAATATCTTTACTTTTCCAAACGGAACTATTAAGCATTCGATCCGCATATTGCAAGAAGCTCTCTCCTTGTTTTCGCTTTAATCCCCATTGTTCCAATTTAAAGTCATAGCCAAATGTTTCTGGATTATTACCTGATAAACTAGCAATCTTTATTACAAATTCTTTAATAAACGAAGACATCGTTTCTTCATCTGCAAACGTAGAACCGTTATGCGGCGTACCAATGCTTGTTACACTCCGTACCCAATCTTTATTCCCTTCAAATAACGGTGATATTCCTACCTCTGGATGTTGTTTATAATACTCTCGTTCTTCTAAACTTCCCTCCTTTAATAGTTGCAATAAAACCCTTTCTGTTTGACCACCCATGCTATGTCCAACGAAATGAACTTTATGTTGATTATCCCATTGGTTATATACCCCTGAAAATGTTTTTCCATAACGGGCATGTCCATGCGCTCTCGCATGTGCTTCTCCATAATCAACTGTTCCACCTTTTAAATACGAATATAACTCTGCTGCACGATCCCAATTGCTTGAAAATGGTCCAACCGAAGCTGTATATGTTCTATACCCTTGTCGATTCAAATTTGTCTCGATATCTTTAAAACCGCCCCAATACTTAAAACCAAACAATTCATCACGGCCCCAACCACCTAAACCATGAATAAGAACAATCGGTTCTTTTTGATTTTGTTCCTCTGCTTTTAATTCAACCGGTGACCAAAGTAAACCAATAATAAGTAAAATCGAAAGCATTGCCTTTACGTGTCTCCTCATAAAAAACCTCCTTTGTTTTAATTAAACTTTACTGAATTTTCTGTTATTTTTAAAGACATAAATATTTTTCTCAACATTTTTTGTCATATCTTTTTATAACTTTAGGAGATCATTTGCGTAGTTTTTAAATGATAAATAGTGTCTGTGTAGTAAAGGAAGTGAACTACGAAATAAGCATTAGTGGACATTAGAAAGGTTAAAAATCATACTCTTTGAGACATAAGCAACTATCAGTTACCTTTTATAAATCTTCCCCCAATATGCTTCCTATTTACAAAAGGTAACTCATAGTGTAATATTACACTATGAGTTTAATTGAACACTAATTCATGGAAGTGATGTTATTTGAATAAAGAAACTGTAATTGATTTGATTTCTAAGAATGTTCGTCTGATTCGTCTTGAAAAAGGATATTCTCAAGAAAAAATGGCTACTGTTCTAGGAATTTCTAAAAAGACATTGGTTCAAATTGAAAAAGAAAGAACATTAATTAGTTGGACGAATGCTATCGCAGTTTGTGCCTTATTTAAGGATGGGCAAATCTTAAAACACATTTTAGGAGAAGAACCTTTTGAGGTAATCGAAACACTAGCCCACGATGGTATGAATACGCCAAAAGTAAAAACATTAGGCGGAAAAATGTTTTGGAATGAGATTGCGAAAAAAGGAAAATTTCGAGTACAACAAAATGTGATTAGTCAACATTTTCGTATTTTAGATGATAGTGATTATAGATGGTATAGCACGTTTGAAGAGGAAGATGTTATAAATCATTTTCACGAATTAACTAACGAGTAATTAAATTTTAGAGGAGAAATTACAATGGAGAAGAACAAGAAAGTCACTATATTAAACAGTATATTAGTAGGAACCATCATACTAAATCTATTTATCTTTACTTCACGTATGCGCTTTTTCCCTTGGTTTATTGAAGATGCATGGGGATATTTAGGAGTATTCCTTACTGCACCAATTTTAATAGGTATTTATTTCATACTAAGGCGTTTTCACAAGCAACAACTAGTCACAAATATAAACAAGGCAATTCCATTATTTGTCGCAGTAACATCATTGATTATTGTGTTTTCGCAGATAACAGATTTTTTAAATAATGTTGCACTTGTAGTTAACGTAACTGCATTATTTTTAGCAGCATATTTCCTATTCAATCAAAATAAAGGAAAAAAATAATTACGGGTTTAGAATATCTATTTATTTTATAATTCCATAATAGCATTCACATATAATGAAGTAGAATTAGGCGGTTATGAAATATGAAAAGAACAAAAATAACATATAGCATAATGTTTAGTTTATTACTATTAACATCATGTGATATATCGAATAAAGAAATTGAACAAAAAGCACAAAATTATACAAAAGCGGAGTATGGTATGTCTGTTAAACTAAATCAAGTTAACAGACATAGGACCGGAGATATTTTTCATTTTCATTTACTTAGTCCAGAATTGCTAACAGCTTGTGTGCAGCAAGTAGATGAACCACATTTGCAATTCCAACTATATTTCGATGGGCGAATCTCTCCAAAAGTAAATAATGATAACTATAAAATCAAAAAAGAAGCGTATGATTTACAAGAAAATTCAATACATATTATAAAAAGAAAGGGAATAATACTATATTTACGTTTGATCAAATGCAGACGGGGGATATTGTTTTCAATAAGAAGACTGAGAAAGAAATAGCAAAGAAAAATTCGAAGCATTATGTTACGGCAGTTTTTAGAAGTAATATCTTTTTAGATGTAAACAATCCTGCACATATGGAAAAATTAGCGGAGGTTGCAAGAAGTATTCAGGAATTTAATAAAACAATTGAAAATAATAAGATTAGTGTGGATGACATAACGATTCAGCTGCCAAATGCTAATAAGAATTTATTACAAAATATTATAGTAGATTATGTATTAACGGCTGAAGAAGCAAAAAAGGCCCTTGAGAAAAAGGGTGATTATATGAGAGCTTTACAGCTTACAAAGTGAAAAAGGAAATCATTTCGATTTCCTTTTTTGTATTCTGTTCATACACCAGAAGATCATTGATGAATGTTTACCTATAAATACTTAATTTCTTTAACGTACAATTTTCTTTTTTGGTCGTGTCGGGCCTTTAACAATAAAACGCCATATTCATCTTTGACTAAACACCCCATTTTATTTACAATAAAATTTATAAAATGGATTTTATTACCTCCCTGTTTTATTATTTAGAAAGGTGGTGTATGTAAATGACACCAAATAAAGTCCCTCGTTAAGCCCGCGGGCCTCCTTGACCATCTATATATAATCCCATTTAATATTTTTATAAAAAAGGAGAAATGTATATGATTGGTCCAGAAAAAATTACTAGAGAAGAAAGAATGAAAATCGCTTATACGATAGCAAATCAAATATTAGAAAAATTTGGTTCGAACGTTAAAGCTATTGGTATTTACGGTTCTTTAGCCAGAAATACAGATGGTCCATATTCAGATATTGAAATAAAATGTATTTTAAATTCCTTGGAAGATGGCTTTAGCTATGAATGGACAGCAGGTAATTGGAAGGCCGAAGTAAACTTTGATAGTGCAGAAGATATTATAGAAGAAGTCACTACAGTAGAAGAAAATTGGCCACTTACTCATGGACAATTCTTCACGATACTACCAATATATGATCCTGAAGAATTTTTCAAAGAATTAAAACAAAAAGCAAGTTCTGTAGATCACACAATTTTTAAAGAAGCGATTTGTAAAACATTAGTTGAAGAAATGTACGAATACATTGGGAAAGTAAGAAATATAGAAATTCAAGGACCTAAAACATTTTTACCTACTTTAACTATAAAAATAGCAACTACAGGTGCGATGATTTTAGGATTACACAACAAACAATATTTTACGACGTCAGCTCAAGTATTACCTGAGGCTATAGCTTTTACAGACAAGCCAGAAGGATTTGATGAACTTTGCGAAATAGTGATGTCAGGTTATCTTTCTGAACCTAAAGAAATTATTCATGTTTGCGAAAACTTTTGGAAGGGTTTATTGAGTTGGTCAGCTGAAAATGGTTATTTTATAAAATGTTCAAATGATATCCCTTTTATTTGATAACTCATTACATTTTCAAACAAAAGCACCCAGTAAAATTAGGGTGCTTTTGTTGAGAAACAATCTAGTGTAGCTTTGAAATAAAGTTCGCTCAAAAAGAACCCGTAAACCCTGCATTTTAAGATAGGGGTACCATCTTGAGAAATTTCAAACCATCTCAATAGAGTAAATCCTATTGATACAAGAATTTCTACCTTAACGGTGTAAATCCGCAAAATCATGATGGGACCTCATATAGGGTGGATTAGCATTTTTCTTAATCCCCTTTATAGAGTGTTTTTTATAAACTAGACTGTAATTTAAGACCCTTTTTCATACCTCTTTCGGACGGGAACACCAATTGACCATTTGTAATCAATAAAAAACGCTCCATTTGTGGAATTAGTACATGTATGATTTTTATACCATTGGAAAACTCTTTGACTGGAGAATAATAGATAGAAAAATGTTGTTGGTGTAATCGTTCTTGCAGTTCTTCGATGTAAAGTATTAAATTACGTTCTGAAAATCTTGGTAAATCCTCAAACGAAACATAAGTGGCTGGAAATTGATTAAATACGGAACACATATTCATTTCTGCACAAGCATAGTGACGAGGATACGGCTGTAATTGATTCAAAAAATACTCTCGATGTGCTAGCTCATCACCAATATTTGCAGAAGCGATATGATTCACCTGAACCAGTTCTGTAATACTTCGCAAGATAGCATATTCAGGGTATAAAGATGTACCGAGCCCAAATATACCAGTATGCTTTTTATTTTTTGTAACAGCTAATATAGTTGGAATTGCAACTTCCGTTGTAATATCCAATAGTATAATTTCCTCTTGTAATTCCTCTTCTGCGTGTACAATCGTTTCTTTTAGGGATGGTGGAAGCGTATTTGGATGAATTATCTTTAATATATGATCTGGCATATCATAGTAAAAATGCCGAAGTAGGAATAAAGAAAAGGCATCCCTTTCAATGACCTCATTCGTTGCATGGATAATCGCTTCATGTAAAGTGGAACCAATGGCTGTGCCACTATTAGAACTGTATCGTTGTACTTTCTGATACTGATAAGTATCCGTTTCAATTGGATGTTGCATATAATGTGGATTAGCAATGAAAAATGGATACCATACATGTTGTTGTGTATCATTCAAAGCATAGTATTTTTTACAAAGTAATTGTTGATCTGGTTCTTCTACTATCAATTGCATAACACGCTCTCCGTCAAATATTGGGTTCTTCGCAATATGATGAGAAGAGAAAAAATCACACTCTTTTATTGATATGTTCTCCAGAGTATAATGCTCTAAGGCCTCAAACAATGCGCCTAATTCATTGTACTTCCCTTTTCCTACGCCGAATGATTCAATCTGTTGATTTAAATTAAATAATTCCACGTATGTGGTTTGTATTTTATCTCCAAAGGCTTTTTTTTTCACTGAAAAATTTAATTCTTTGAACGTATCCATAATACGTTGAAGAGCAGTTTCTTCTAAGGTTTCTCTTTCCCAAGAATATAGCATTCTAATAACCTCCAGTTAAATAAAATAAAGTAAATGAATACAAATTTTCATGGATTTATGTATAGATAAAGAGGACATCATAAGACTGTCCTCTTTATCTTCTTTATTTTTTTCTTGTAGTTTCTGTAATTCTTTTGTTTCAGACACTGTTAATTTAGGTTCATGCTTTTCACTTGTTACTATAATCCAACGTCCCATTATGAACTCCTCCTTTATTATATAATCATGTGGTACATCCAAATTATAGGAGTTAAATATTGGAAAAACAACCTATTTTCATGAAAATTAAATTTTCTCAATAAATTCTATTTCTATAATTACACTTTGGAGTGTAATTATAATTTTTATGTATTTAGTGATAAGGAGAACTCTCAATATGTCTATATAAGTATACTTCAACTGGGTTATTCGAGTTATTTATTCGAACCCCTTAGCGCTTATGAAGTTGAGAAAACACTTTATTAAGTAAACTATATTATTATCAAAATCAAAACGTGTTAATATATGTAAAAAAGGAGTGCTAAGTATGGAAAATATGAAATGTAAGAAATGTAAGAAATGCGGCTCTACTAACTTCAAAGAGGGGAAAGTTGGGTACGCATTTCATGCATATGTTTGTGAAGATGCACCTAGTACAATATTTAAAGGTGATTCTCGTTCCAAACTACTAACTACATTTTGTCTAGATTGCGGAGAGGTAAAATCCTTTAGAGTCGAAAATCCATCGATATTTAAAAAATAAAGCGTATTAAAAACACTCAATTCATATATGGGAGTAACTCTGTCATTCCACCCATATAATATTTTGGGGATTCAAGTGTCTTTAATATTACATAGTAGATCAAAATGTTTTTTCTTCAGCAGATTTTTTTATAAATTATCGAACTTCAATTCAAAACTACATAACAAATACTCCTCGTGAATCAAATGGAACGAAGAGTATTTATCATGTACGTAACATACTTTATAGAAACAATTGAAGAGAATATATGGTACTTTACATCATTTAGTAATGAATTAGAACTTTATAATAAGGTACTGTTCTTCTATTTGTTCTATTTAATCGGCTTTTCCAACACATATAAATCTTCTTCTAAATTAGTAAGTTTATCTACAACAAGTTTTGTAGCATCACCTATCGCTTGATTATATATATGCGGCCCTAGTTCTTTTATCATTTCTTCAATTAAACGTTCTGCTTGAAAACGGCCGATTTCTCCTAAATCTTCTTCTTCAAAAAATTGTTGAATATGTTCTACAATTGTTTCTTTTTTCTCATTTGGTAATTTCATAAACATCATATTATAGAGCTCCTTTTTCGTTATTTGACAGAACATGGCGTAGTGTTTCCATTGAAAAACGCGTTCCGGGGCACGTTTTTGTTACCCCATTTAATTCACGATGACCGAGAACGTGTTCGCTATTTAAAGAAAATTGATACATGAACTGTTTACATAGCCAATGCAAAGAAGTCATTTGTACTGGTGTTGGATCATAGACGTCAAAATTACCAGATATGCAAATCCCTATACTCTTAGTATTATACCCTTTCACATGAGCTCCTATATGCAGTCCTCTTCCTTCGTAAATGGTGCCATTTTCTTCAATAAAATAATTATATCCAATCCCGCTCCACCCTCGAATATTTTGATGGAATTCATGTGTCTTATATACGCCCCAGCCATCTTCCGCTGTGTGATGAATGATAATATTTGTTACAGCTTGCAATGGCTGAAGCGGATCACGAAAAGATAAATGCACTTTCTGAATGCGCATAGTCTCACCCTTTACAAATGAATGATAATTGCGGTTTTATCATCTGGATGAATAAGCTGTTTTGCTTCTAATTCTTCTATTATTTTTATGTATTTCTTAAAACCATGGTCCCACACAAATTGCGCACTTGTTTCAAGCGTCCAACCTGGATGAAACAAGCCATCTGAACAAATAAATAGATTCGTAATTTCTTGTCGTAACAGTTTCCCATGTTGGATATACGATATTACTTCATTCATCCCGTTTGCAACAGAATATCCGTTTAAAGTATTTGCCATGTAACGATTGTAGCGTAATTGCTCTTTTTTATCATTAAATATTGCTTCATTTGGAACAGAAAGTCCCTTTTTACGGTCTTCCTCCCGTTGTTGCTTTGCCCGTTTACTAATGCCTTTCACTGTGTCTTTTGTAAGTACTTTTACGGATCCGTCAACAAATTTAACAACAATCATACAATCTCCAAGCTGCGCATATTCTATTGTTTTATCTGTAATATGAATAGCAGCAACGCAAGTACACCAAAGTTGATGCTTTTTTGTCATATCAATATGATATAATTGCATTTTTTCTTGCAGTAACTGATTTGCTATAGCAACTTCAGTTTGTAATGAACCCACACTTAAAATCGATTCAAAGTGTCGCTGAAACAGATGGGAAGCCAAATATGCTCCGTTATGACCATTCTCATCTTGAAAATCAATTACCGGCGTCGCCCCATCACATACACCATATAATAGTAAAGCTTCATTACAAATTAGTGCATCTTCGCATTCTTGTTTTAATGGACTTGTTTGTTGAAAAAACTGGACCTTCATATCCCTCTCCCCCTTATAATAAATCGCTTCCAATTTTCGAACTAATCTAATTTCCCGAAATAAACTGTTTTCCCTCAAATCTTACAATCTCATATATAATTTTGAATTATTGTCAGTTTGTACATATAGCATCTTTAGTGAAGGACGGGAGAGATATGAATCGATTACTCGGAGTAATTTTAGGGTCTGTAGTTGTAGCACTTTCTTTTAATCTTTTCCTTATCCCCCACAAGATTTTAAGCAGTGGGATTAGTGGAATCGCAATGATCATTGGAATCTTAACTCCCTTTAATACTGGATTAGTAAACTTTTTACTAAACTTACCTATTCTTATTTTAGGGTATATTGGACTTGGAAAACGATTTATTGGTTATACAATCATATCCGTTATTACACTTTCGGCGGCATTATATGTGATTCCTGTACATGCAGTGGCAACAGATGCACTACTTTCTTCTTTATTTGGTGGTGTAATTGCCGGGGCAGGTATTGGACTTGTTTTCAACTGCTACGGTTCAACAGGTGGTTTTGATGTTATTGGTATGTTACTTACACGTAAGAAAGATATTCAACTTGGCGGATTCTTAATCTTACTTAATGCTATTGTAATCGTTATTTCTGGATTTTTCTTCGATTGGGATACTGCCTTAAACAGCTTATTATCTATTTTCGTTACAGGGAAAGTAATTGATGCAATCCATACAAAACATCGAAAAGTAACGCTAATGATTGTAACAGGTCAAGCAGAAGAAATGAAAGAAAAGCTCCTTTCAAGTCTTGTACGGGGTATTACATTACTTGACGGAGAAGGCGCATACTCAAATGAGAAGAAACGTGTACTAATGACTGTTATTTCTAGGGAAGAACTAGCAGGTATGAAAGCTATGATTTCTGAAATTGATCCGCAAGCATTCGTGAATATTACAGAAACCGTGGAAGTATTAGGATTATTTAGAAGAGGATAAAAGAACGAGGTGGAACTGCATCCACCTCGTTCTTTTATTCATTTTTCCGTTCCATAAATTCAATTCCCAAATGGATCTAACACATAAAACCTTGTAACATCAGAACGTGCTGGATCGACTATAACAGAAACTCCTTCTTGTGTTAAATTTCCTTGAAAATATTCTATATGTTGAACATAAAACGCTGGATGAGCTTTTTTTGCAGGAGAAAAATTCTGCTCTACTCCAATGTGTAACTCCTAGCTCCCACAGAGAAACCAACACCCTATCATTTTTTCAATCGCAAAATAAAACTTACAATTCAAAAAGATTTAATGAGAAATTGACTATTTATCCTTATCACGTCTATACTCTTAAATGATATAACATTAGTATCGTTATATCTTTAAAATAAAATATAAACACAAGTTAGAAAATCGACATAAAACCCCTTTCTTGTTAGGTGCGCAAAAGCATCTAGCCCTGCATAGAAGCGGTCAGGGCCTTTTTCTGCCACATACAAGGGTGAAAACAAAAGGAGAAAGTAAGTAGCGGGCATGTTTTGTTCTGCCTAGCAACAACTTATATATCATTTTTTTTAATTATTATATATATGCGGAGGAATCATGAATGCGAAGGAATAGATTTACGTCTGTTAAAAAAAGCATATATCTAAAAAGACGCGCTACTATTACAAAAAATAGAATGAAAGAGGCAATAAAAACAAAACAAAGTAAAGAAAATTTCACATTAACAAAACAACAATTTGATTCACTTCTTAAAGACACAGTAGATGCTATTGTTGTTCTTGATTTAGAGCTTCGTGTATTGAAAGTAAACAAGGCTTTTGAAACTCTTTTCGGCTGGGCTGAACAAGAAATGCTTGGAGAAATAATACCTACTATCCCAGATTTCTCAAAAGATACATACAACAAACTATATCAAGATCTTGCACACAATAAACTGTTTACGTCGAAAGAAACAATTAGACAACAAAAAAGCGGGAATTTAATACATGTTACTAATTTTATCTCTCCTATTGTAAACACATATGGAGAAGTAGTAGCGTTTGTAAGCAGCTTAAGGGATATTACAGAACGAAAAAAAATGGAACTTGCATTAAAGGAAAGTGAAAAACGCTTACGAACTCTTATAAATGCGATGCCAGCGTTTATTCTTTTGAAGGATGAAGAAGGAAGATGGCTTGAAGCTAACGATTATGCAATTTCTAGTTTAAATTTTGAAAATGTGCCGTATCGCGGTAAAAAAGATAGTGAGCTTATCCAATATAATGAGTCCTATCGTAACTCCTTCTTATACTGTGAAAAATCCGATCAATATGCATGGCAGAGACATGAGAGTATGTGTCGTGAAGAAATTATTATTCATGCTGACTCTAGTCCTATCATTCTTAACATTATAAAAGTTCCTCTTTTTCATCCTGATGGATCGCGAAAAGGGATTGTCATTATGGGACAAGATATTACAAATTTAAAGAAAACAGAAGAATTATTAAAAAAATCCGAAAAGCTCGCAGTTGTTGGACAGCTAACTGCTGGTATTGCCCATGAAATACGAAACCCTTTAACCTCTTTAAAAGGATTTTTAAAATTGCTAGAACCTGATATGAATGAAAACAACAAATGGTATGCTGATATTATGCTAAGCGAAATTGCTCAAATGGAATCTATTACAAATCAATTTATGGCAATGTCTAAACCACAAGCCATATCCATACAACCCTATCAAATTCAAACATTAATCGAGGAAGTGGTAACATTTATTTCACCAACAGCAATGATGCATAACACACATATCACCATGAATCACATGTCCTCTTTACCAGCAATTCAATGTGATGGAAATCAGCTCAAGCAAGTATTCATTAACATATTAAAGAACGCAATAGAAGCAATGACTCACGGAGGGACTATTTCCATTCAAACAATGAACATAGAAAATCATTCTATAGTAATTAGCATTACAGATGAAGGTTGTGGAATTCCACAAGATCGCATTTCACGATTAGGTGAACCTTTCTATAGTTTGAAAGAAAAAGGAACTGGATTAGGTTTAATGATGTGCTATAAAATCATTGAAGAGCATAATGGAAAATTACAAATTACAAGTGAATTAAATAAAGGAACAACTGTAGATATTCAGTTACCTATCTTCCCAAAAGCGAAATAAAGTGAGACTTTAATCAGTGGGAGGTTCTTCATCCCCCACTGATTATCAGCCCTCACCAATCGGGCTTTTACGGGCAGTTTATCTCCCACCTAACTTCTTGGCTCGCTCAGAATCGCAGGACGTTGGAGCACAGGGCGGAGAGGCACTTTTTGCCTCGTCCGAGGGGGCGAAACGACCGGAGATCCTCGCCGCTAGAGCTGGACAACGCTTTCGCCGAATTTTGAGGTGGGAGTATTACTGCCCACGAATAGCGGGATAAAAAAGAAGAGCAAACAGAATTTACTTTCCTGTTTGCTCTTCTTTTTTTATACAATACTTCACTAACTTTGGAATCTGCACTACTTCTAAGAGAAGCACCGCCAGCATTTTAGAAAAGAAAAAAGACGCATAGTGGTAAGTGTGCTGTTTGTACGTTGTTAGCCGTAATAGATGCTGTAGGATAAGCTATAGGAGAATTAAAGCTACTAATTTATAATGAAAATAGGGCACTTATTCTACCTCAATTTCCATTTCATTTGAACCTTCTTTTAGAATAAATTCTGATTCATACAATGGTGGGATAATGTTACCGTTTTTTTCTTTATCTTCGTGCATATATTTCGACTTTTGTAATTCCTCTGGTGTTTTTCTATCAGTTTTATAAACTCTTATAAGATATTTAAGATTTGTTATTACTTCTACCTTAACTTCTCCTTTTTCATTTGTAACAACAATCATATTCGTTGGGAATATAGCTGTATTTCCAGTTGTTATACCATTTGTGGAAAGTTGAATAGTATATAATGAGTGAATATTACTTTTAGATTTTATTTTTATAATAATTTCTTTATTTTTGTATTCGCTATCGATATACTGACTATCTTTATTGCTTATCTTTTCAGGTGATGATTTATTAAAGAAAGAACATCCTGATAAACATAGAAAGGCACTCATACATATACAAATATATTTTTTCATTTCTCTCTCCTTTTCGTCAGAATCAAACAAATGAAAAAAGTGGACAATTTAATTTACCCAAACTTGATCCAAATTTGGAACGAATGAAAAAACTTAAAGAATTTACGAATACAACAGATAAACCTGTAAAGGATTTTCCAAAAGAAAAACAGTATAGTTTAACTAAACAAAAATTTTGTACATTTTCATCTGAGGTGTCAAATTTCTCATTTTAGGGTAGTTGCTTTTCTTAGCTTGATGGAGATGGGGTACTGACGGCATTTTAAAAAGGTTAAACTTTTTTCAAATCATCGCAACTTTCTTAGAAGCATCGTAACTTTCTTTCAAATCTATACTTTACAAAAACCATACAAATATTTACATGTAATACATATTGTTTTGTTACTATTATATTAAGTCAATGAAATGCCTTATAGGGGTCTAGTCCCGAAAGTGCGGATTTACAACGCTAAGCTGTTTACAGCGTTAAAAATAGAGAGTTTAACAACGATAAGACTTTTGAAGTAAGTCATATGAGACATCAGCAATCCTTATTTAGTGCAAAGTTAATTGAGTCTCAATAAATTAAACCTTATTGAGATAAGGGTTTCTGACTTAACGTTGTAAAGCCGCATAATCCTGATGCTACCCCCATATAATCTTGCATATCAAAAATAGGAGGAAATAGTTATGAAAAAAATAGTATCATTTGCTCTTGCTGGCGTTATATCATTAGGAATTGGTTTCCCTACTGAACAAGCAAACGCGGCGACCTTATCAAAAGGATCAAACGAAACTAATCATCAAGTTACACCACCACCAGATGAAGGAGTAGATTGGAAAATGGTTTATCATAGTGAAGGTTGGGACGGTAATTATTATGTAGTACGGAATTCATATCGTGCATATTTTACTGAAGGAAAGACTGCTCTGAAAGACGAAGTCATCTTATACTCAGATTCAGAAAAAAGAAATGAAGTTCATCGTGTAGTTACAGGATATTGGATTTAAAATATTTCTACTATTATATATCAATCAGGGGGGCACATCACTGAAAGTGAAAAGTTGTACTCTAAGAGTACATAAACCTATTATAACGGTCTTTATACTATAATTTTTACAGTTTAAGAATATTCGGTTCTGATGCGAAAACTTCAAGATAATTGTTAGACCTAATTTTCAAGGGATCAAGGGGAGATTCTTTTAACACAATGATTGTTGTATTAATGGTTAACACCAGTATTTTGGAAAAATACAATGAGCCGTCCATAAGGACAGCTCATTTACATAACTAGAACTTGTTTTAAAAATAAAAGTGAAAAAATTTCAGATGTGAGGGGCATTTCTATAGTTAATTGTCTCCTCTATTCAATCTTAGTAGTTAAACACTCCTAAAGAAGAAATTGCGTCATTCCATCCATAATCATTCAGGTTAATGGTACGTCCCCAATAAGAGTAATTGTCCCAAGCGTAAGTAGCTCCCCCATAACTAGCATGTTCCCAAACTCTTGTATAGCCACTAGCTGCAGTACTAATTGAAGAAATTTGATCGTTCCAGTAATTACCGACGTAATTTGTGTAAGTTCCTATTGCATAAGAAATACGGGATCCAC
>Ga0102589_1001218_pt1 | contig 37468 bp, 38 predicted proteins | sample AraplaMF_Col_mLB_FD_76858 | JGI IMG/M metagenome (GOLD analysis project Ga0102589, IMG submission 76858) | Arabidopsis root microbial communities from the University of North Carolina, USA - plate scrape MF_Col_mLB | ecosystem: Host-associated > Plants > Roots > Endosphere | place: USA...
CGGAATCGGCGGCGGCCTCCTGATCGTTCCCGGCCTGATGCTGGCGACAGGCATGCCGTTGATCAAAGCGATCGGGACATCTCTGCTCTCCGTCGGTGCGTTCGGACTAGCGACAGCGTTGAATTATGCTAGTTCAGGACTGGTGGACTGGCGGCTTGCCGCGGAGTTCATCGGGGGCGGTATCACCGGCGGTTTGCTCGGCATGCTGCTCGCCACACGACTAAGCGGCTACAAGAACATCCTCAACCGCCTGTTCGCCGTGCTGATCTTCGCAGTCGCCGCTTACATCTTCTATCGGAACTGAGGTACGCTGATGAACGGCTGAGCGGGCGCCGATGTCGGAGGGCCGAGCCAGCGTGGCGTTGCACCTGCAAATATATCCGCACGTTCACACGCCACTTTGATCCGCCGCAATGAAATGCGACACTACTTTGTGGAACTATCCTTTCGAAGATGAAAAGGAGCGGAACAATGCTGAGGGTCTTTGCAGCAGGGGTTATGATCGCGACGGCCGTTCTAATTGGCTATGCCGGCGCAACGAAAACGGTTGGACAAAAGCAAGCCAACGCCGATAGCCAGTCCGACAAGAAGCCTCCGAAGGCGGGTTATCGGGACCTTTTCATTCCGCCGACAAAAGGCAACGGCTTTTGACCTGTGATCTCGACCTGACAAATCCTGTGACGAGGGAAAGAAGGCCTTCGCCCGACCTTTGCCATGGCTTCGACGACCAGCTTGCCGATCGCCTCATCATTATGGGCGGAGATAGAGGCAACCTGCTGCCGTTCCTTGTCCGAGGTCACTGGTCTCGATATCGATTGCAACGCCTCGACGGCCCGAACCACGGCGCGATCAAGACCTCGTTTGATATCGATGGCGCTTGCGCCCGCTACGACGTTGCGATGGCCGTCCGCCAGCGCTGGTTGATCATCGATCATCTTGTCCTGATCGTACTGTTTTTGATGATCGCCACGGTCTTGCCGGCGATGTCATTCGATCTCCTTGCCATGCCTACCTGAGATTTCTTCAATCCAAATCCCGAAGAAGACGTGCTTATACGGGCGATCAGTTCCGTAGCCCTCGGGCTTGATGGCCCCCGGTTCCCACCACTCGCTCTTCCTCTGCAGCAGGCTCCAGGCGCGATGCACCTCACCGGCGAAGCCATCCTCGTCGCGAAATTCTTCAAACCGCCCGCAAGCAACGACGGTGTACCAGTCTCTGGGTCCCTTCTTTTCCTGCACGAGCAGACAAATTTGCGGATTGGCACGCATGATTTCGATCTTCTTGCCCTCCAACGAAAACGCATAAATCTTTCGTTCGTCATGCTCCGCCTAGGCGTGACGCATAACGGGCATCACGGCGTGGGCGGGACCGACTGGATCAGTGCGATGACGTCATCGTCGCTCAGCTGCCGAAAGTCCTGATAATAGGCACTTATTGCCTCAAAGAAAGCGGGGGTGTACAGGCAGACAGTCTCATCGGCTGCCTTGTTCAATTGCGCAAGCTCTTCAAGAGGCGCGACAGGCACAGCCACGACGATCTTACTCGGTTTGCATTGCCTCAACGCACGAATGGCCGCCATCATTGTCGCGCCTGTGGCAATGCCATCATCGACGATCACGACGATGCGCCCGAAGACTTCCTGATGAGGGCTGACGCCAAGATACCGGCGCCGACGACGTTCAATCTCCTCCCATTCGCGGCGCTGCGTGTCCTCGAACAAGGATTCGGTCACACCTGCGAGGCGGACAACGTGCTCGTTGCGGACGACGATTGGCTCCAATCCGTCGACGATCGCTCCCATCGCGAGCTCCGGATGCATGGGGACGCCGATTTTTCGTACCAGAAGCAGGTCAAGCGGGGCATCCAGATATCTTGCTATCTCGGTCGCTACCTGCACACCTCCACGCGGAAGCGCGAGCACGACGACATGATCATTCTTGTATCTTTCAAGAGCTTGAGCGAGCTTCCTGCCCGCGTCGGTTCGGTCATTGAACAACATCGGCGGCTCCTTTCTGACGCCGGTCGCATCCGGCGGCGTCTGGCCATCCACGCCAATCGCACCGGCTACGACTCTCGGTCGGGCGACGGCGCTAAGACATCAGCGGCATCGATGCCGCGTCCTCTCAGCTCCAGGTCCGCGGGCCACATGTGAAGATCGTATCTAAACAGGTCAACACGATGACGACCTTGTTACATTGATCTCCGTCAAGTTCGCGGAATGGAAAGAGACCGTACTTGTGTGGTCGATCTGGTTTAACGTTGCGGAAGCGAGGGGCAAATCCGTGTGTAAGCGCATTGACCCTGATCAATGCAGTTGCCGACCCGTTCCTGGAAACTTTGACAGGTACGTTCTGTTCTGGACCAGGAGGATATATCATGCATGCATCAGAAGCGATGCATAAGCAGGATATCGGAGCCGTTCCCGTCACGCAATCACGATCATCCATGACCAACGAGGAACCGACGCCCATAAGCACCAGCATAGCGCCTAAGTCTTGAATCTGCAGGCGTACGGCCATTTTGCTTCATCCATGACCGCCTTATTTCCGCTCATAGGCGTCTCGTTTGACGCAACGCAAAGCGTGACATGCGATCGAGATCAAGATGCTTGAAATCCTCACGCACGCAAGGAGGCTGTCGATGACTGGAGTAGGCGAAGAATGGAAGCCGGGCATTTCGCCCGAGAAAGTGCGTTACCTCATTCTCAAGGCAAGAGAGTTCGACGCCAAAGACGTCATGACCGAGCCGGATCCGGGCTCCAATCCAACGGATGACAATATGATCGAAATCCTTGAAGAACACACCGACGACTCGGTGGAGCAGGAATTGCGCAGCGCGATCTGGGCGCTTAACGAGGATGAACAGATCGACCTTGTGGCTCTTTCCTGGCTTGGGCGTGGCGATGGGGATGCCGCGGACTGGGACGACCTTCGCCAGCAGGCCGCCGACGCGCACAACGGACGCACTGCCTCCTATCTGCTGGGCATGCCGCTACTGTCGGATTACCTTGAAGAGGCGCTTGACCAGTTCGGCGAGACAGAGGCCACCTTGATGGAAGGTTGACAAGGCGATGTCGGACCGCGCCCCCCAGTTCGATCAATTCATCGAAGTGCGATTGTCGAAGCCATCGGACATCCGCCATGAAACAACCTCGGCTCGTGATCGGTAACTAAAGGTTCAGCAGTACCTCCGGCGATCAGGTTGCCGCTTCTCGTGAACTGAACCAGGTGCCAACATCGTCTGCCGTGATTCGAATGCGACCGTCAGGCTCCGCGCCTCCGGCTGCGTATTTGGCGTCAGCGATTTGGCTGAAAACATCAATGTTTTCCTGCAAGCGGCTCTCATCACAGCGCGGTGGCTCTGCAACCGCCATGAGGGCCTCTTTGCTGACAAGGACAATATGCTCGGCCCCGGCAGCCTCCATCAGGAGCAGAGCTTCCTCGCCGGACGACTTCATCATTCCACTGACGAGTTTCAACGACATGAGCGGCGACCTTATGAATTTGCGTTCCTGGGACAGGCCTTGGTTGAACGCCAGCCGAGGTCCGATGGATGCAAAACAGTCTAAGGGATCAGCCAAAATCCTTCTTTGACGCACATCAAAAGAGCATTAAGAACGGAGAGCCCACTACGTGGTCGCGATATCTGCAGCTTTCCCGATTGCGTTTCGCCACGGGGTAGATCCAATTCTGTCAATGCCGCGATATCGCCGAAACGCCTTAGGATGGTCTGGTGTTCTCGTGGTGACAATTCTCCACGGCTTCAGCGGCAGTCTCGCCAAAACCCATCTCCCTGTCCTCGTCGGCCGGATTACAAATCCAGCGGCCGTCCTCGGCGGCGATCTCGGGTTTGGCGAGCTATTCGGCGCATCGGTATTGCCCCAACTTCCGTCTACCGTGCTATGAGTCCGAGACTTGAAGAGTTGCCGCAACGTCTCGTGCGACGTCGCTGGCGATTGCCGATCCCGGCTCCGTCGACGCGCTGGAAAGCTCGTTCAAATCGTAGCTGCGAGACCACAAAACCACACCATCGCCTTCTCGTACGAGGCGGGCCGTCAGTCGCATCGGCCTCTGCGTTCCTCTCGTGCCTGCCTGCAGGAGGTAATGTTGTCCCTGCAAATGGTCTGGCCCAGCCGGTTGGACGACAACCGAAATTTTCCCGCCAGCCACCAGCCGGACTATAATCTGATCTCTGAGGAAGCGCGCCTCGGCCCCACCGGCGGCGTAAAATGGTTCCACGATGACGGTTGGCTTTAACCGCTCCTCCAAGGACTCGGCCGACATCTCGGCGAGTGAGGGTGCATGTGCAAAGAGCAGCGCCGTTACCGCAACGCTCAATCCAGCCGCGCCAGCCCAGAACAGGACAGGCTGCCGCAAATAATTGGATAGACCGGTTCTCCTGCTAGCGGACATGACGGGACCTGGCGGGTGACCTTTGTGCCTGCAGGGTTCAGTGTTCATGATGAATGAGGGAACATAACCGCCTTTCGGTATCGTGATGAGCACGGGTTCGAAATTTCGGGACTTCAGATAAAAGCGCTCCAATTCACTCCTGATCCGACGCGCCTCGATGCGGACTGCGGGATCGTTCTGCACATCGAAATTCGGTTTCGCAAACACCGACTCAGCGATCGTATATGCCTTCAGGTATCGTGATCTTCCGGCAAGCGTTTCCTGAACGACAAATCGCAAAAACGTTCTTGCGCGCTTCGACAGCCGAAAATCCTCGCTCGCAAGAATTCGCTCCAGCTGGTTCTGGACATCGAGCGCTGTCGGCACAACAGCCGGCGCCCGCAAAGGTCGTGCATCTATCATTGCGATATCCTTCACGTACAAACACAGCCCTTGGCGAAAGGATCGGAGACGTTGCTTTGCGACACGTTAGGTGCTGGCCGGGCGTCTCCTTCGAGCGCCGCAATGAGACGCCGCGCCTCATTGCGGGTCAGGAAAACTGCCGTAACATCGATGTCAGGCGGCAGACCGGTGTTGCGATCGACCACGTTGAAGAGGCCGAAACGCGCCGGGACGCAGATGTACCTCATTCTTCGGGTCACGATCATGGCAGTTGATCTCACAAGCCGATGTTCTTCTGCTCGGGCGCTTTCCTGCAAAGCGGGATGAGAAGGTGCGCGAGCGCTATCGAGCGAGGCTAACAGCACATGCGCTACCAGCATTGCGGTAGATCAAAATCGTCATTTGCGACGCATCTCCGGTGCCATCGGGCATGTCGATCCTGGGACCTGTTCCAGAAGACGTGCTGCTGGCGTTACCCCCTGACACGCGGGGTCTGCCCGGCAATCCGGCCAAGCTAGGCCTCGGTCATCTCGAGCCTTCCCTTCGTCTCCAGCCGAGCCAGGAGCTTGGCTACGAAAAATCCGACGAGGAGCGTGATGAAGGCGGCGAGAATGCACATCGTGCTGGATCGGGGGGAAACAGCGGACAACGGCGCCAGCGCTGCGCCGACATTTCTCGTGCAAACACCAAGCGTTACAACGCCTCGCCTGTCGAGTGGAATTTTCAGAGAGATTGCGTATGAGCAGATTGCCAAGCCGCAATAGTAAATGAACTGCGCCGCGATCGCCCAGGTTCCGACCGCACCGATGACTTCACGCCAGTTTTGCGCGATTGCAATGGCCAGAAGCAAGAAAATGTTCAAAGTGACGAGTGTTCTCATGATCGGATTGCATCTATCCGCCCACCTGGCTGACAGGCGTCGGAATGCGATGCCTGCCGCGAAAGGTGCCAGAACGAGAAGGAGGAGCGGTCGGGCGATCGAGCCCACGCCTGCGTCAAGCTCGGGGGCAACGAACGGCATAGCAAAAGGCATCACAACAATGGTTCCGAGCGCAACGATCATGATGAATGCCGCTGCATAGGCAGGATCAGCCTTCGCCACATCCGAAAGAGCGGGCATGAAGGGCGCGCAGGGGGCAAAACCCAGCAAGAGGAGGCCGAGCGCGTAAGGCTGCGGTAACGCAAGCGCCCATACGATGAGGACGGCAAGAAGCGGTCCAGCGAGGAACGCGGACAGAATGCTCGCCACGACGAAGTGCCGGTCGCGAAGTGCAGCCAAGGCATCCTTGACCTCCAGCTTCAGGCCAACATCGACAAGGCTGCCGAGCATGAACGAAATCGGTGCGATCTGGAGGATATATTTCAGCAAATCCGATAGCACGAGTACACCTTCCTCGCATCTGCACGCAGCGATCTTTGCCTTCACGTAACGCTTATCTTCCGGATATCGCCCAATCTGGCGTGCCCCTGAAGAATTTCATAGTCTATCCAATCTCCTGAAAGCGCTTTGATTCCTGTCAATAGGTGTATTACTTGCTCCTAATCTCGTCTTCGCCCTTTCCGCTCTGGCGAGGCGTATTGGACACTAACAGTTTCTTCAAGCTCTTCGGTCGCAAATTGCGCGCCGGCGAGCGTCTTGCCGGCGGCGACGATGTCATGGTTGGCGCAGGTTTACGACATATCCGTTGCCCGTCAGAGCTCCAGTTCTCGTCGCAGCGTTTCGAGGCGTTCCATGGCGGTCACGCCATCATGGATATTGGGCGCTGCGGTTGCGGCACCTGCCAGAGCAGGGAGGACATCCGACAGCAACGAATAATAGCCCTTGGGGTCCTCGTTGGCGGCGGCGGTGAAATTCGGCTTCCAGGTGAGGCTGTCGATTGCGTCCGTCAGCGTGGCTGCAGGGTCGTCGACCTTGAAGGGCGGGTTGCGGTTCCATTTGATGTCGATGACGTTGTCGACTTCGATGCGCTGATGGTCTCCCATCAGTTCAATGCGCTCCACCGGCGCCCCGCGTGATTGGATCGTACCCATTGCGATGGTTCCGATGGCGCCACACTCGAAATCGAAATTGATATGGAAGAGGACCTTGCCAGGCTCCTTCTCCACCTTTCTTGCCGTCAGCTTTCTCACAGGAGAGACGAGGAACGAGACGAGATCCATGTAGTGCACGCAATGATGCAGGAAGAAGCCCGTATAATCGACATTGCCGACGAAATAGCCGGGCGCCGTCATATAATAACCGGTAAGGCCGAGCACATCGCCGAAACGACCGGAGCGGACGATATTGGCAGCGATCTTATTGCCGGCGGAATAACGTTTCATGAAGCCCAGAAGCAGCGGCTTGCCGGATTTCTCGGATGCAGCCTGCAATTCGCGCGCGCCCGCCGCACTGCCGGATGGCGGCTTTTCCATGAAGACAGGAAGCCCGCGCTCGAGTGCCGCCTTGCCGAAGGCCAGATGCTGATCCGGACCGACGGCCATCCCGACTGCATCGATGCCTGGCGTCTTGATCAGCGCGTCGGCGTCGGTCGTGAGCGTCCTGACGCCGAACTGACGGCCAGCCGAGGCCAGGCGCTTCGCATCAATGTCGCAAAGGGCGACGATCTCGACATCGTGCCGAACGAGTTGCGGGAGAAGCATCTGGGTCGCATGGATGCCGCACCCGATCCAACCAATCTTTAATGTCATCGGCGATATTCCGTCAGTGTGAGATGGGATTTGATGAAGGCGGCGCTCGCCGCCAGCCTCTCGCTTTCATCTTCGTGCGGCGGGCGCCACTGCGCGAAGGGCACGCCGAAGCGATCGTCATTGCGCCGGAACGGCTCCAGAGAAACCGGACCCTGATAGCCGATCTCGTGCAGCGCACGGCAGACATCGATCCAGTCGGTTGCGCCGGTTCCCGGAAAGCCGCGATGGTTTTCGTTGGCTTGGAAATGCACGACGCGCTTGCCGCCAAGCCTTATCGCCTCTGCAATCGAGGCTTCTTCCATATGCATGTGGAACGTATCGAGCATCAGCTGGACGGCTGAATGATCGACGGCATCGAGCAGCTCCATCGCCTGTTGCGTCGTGCAGAGCACATCGCTTTCGAAACGGTTGAGCGGCTCGACGGCGAGAATTATGCCCGCCTTCTGCGCGTGATCGCCGGCTTCTTTCAGGCCGTTGACGCTGCGTTCCTTGCGCGCGAGGCGTTCGTCCTCGGCGACCGGCTGCGGCGGCCGACCGGCAAAGACCAGCGGATTTCCCGTCAGTGGACCGCCGACGATCTTTGCGCCGAGGGCCGCGGCACAATCGGCTGCATATTTCAGGTAGTCAATGCCGGCGCGATAGGCCTCGGCTTCTGCGGAGGAGAGATTGCGCTGGAGATTGACGCGGGCCGCAAGCACGACGCCGAGGCCGGCATCGTCGAGCGCTTTTCGTGTGTCTGCGAGATCAAGTTCGCCCGGCTCCGGCACCAGCAGCTCGACGAAATCATAGCCAAGCTCGCGCATGCGGCGAAACAGCGGGAAGTGCTCGGCCGTGAAGGGCCTTGCATATTGCATCGATATCAACCCGACGGGGTTCATGATCATTCCTCTTTCTGTGACATCAGCCCTTCACCGCGCCCTGGGTGAGGCCGCCGATCAGCCGGCGTTGGACAAGAAGGAAAAGTGCGGTGGCCGGCAGAGCCCCGACGACGGCGCCTGCGGCAAGCAGGCCCCATTCGATCTGGTATTCGCCGATCAACGTCTGGATCGCGACTGTGACCGGCCGCACGTTGCGTCCGCCGAGGGTCAGCGCGTAGAGATATTCGTTCCAGGCGGTAATGAAGATATAGATGCCGGTGGAAACGATGCCCGGCATGGTGAGCGGCAGGACGACGCGCCACAACGCAGCCAGCCGCGAGCAACCATCCATCATCGCCGCCTCGTCGAGGCTTTTCGGGATAGCCGAAATATAGCTCGTCAGCATCCAGACGGCGAAGGGGATGGCGACTGTGGAATTGGCGAGGATCAGCCCGATATGGGTATCGAGGATGCCGGCCTTACGCATCATGACGAAGAGCGGCAGGATGAGCAGCACGACCGGAAACATGTTGATCAAAAGAAACTGCAGCATCAGCAGCTTGCGGCCGGTGAAGCGGAACCGGGAGAACGCATAGGCGGCCGTCACCGACACGACGAGGCCGACCACGACAGTGCCTGCCGCAATGATGAGACTGTCGAGCATGTTGCCGAGAAAGGATGTCTGGGCAAACAGCCTCGTATAATTGTCGAAGCTCCAGCCGGCCGGCGTCAGCGAAACGCCAGTAGCGCTAAGCACGGCCGTCGGTGTCAGCGAGGTCAGGATCATCCAGACAAACGGCGCCATGGCGACGATGAGGATCATGAACACGGGCAGATCAGTGGTCAGGATGCGGCGGCGCGTGCTTTGCTTTTTCATCTTTCGACCTCCCGCATCGTTCTGGCGAGATAGAAGGCGACGACGACGCCGAGCAGAATGGTAAAGGTGACCGCGATCGTCGTGCCGTAACCGAAATCGACGTTCTGGCGGGCTCGAACGAAGGCGTAGAGGGGCAGCGTGTGGGTCGAATAGGCGGGACCGCCGCCGGTCATGACGAAGATCACGTCCATCGAGTTTGCCACCCAGATAACCCGCAGCAGACCGGCCGTCGCCAGTACCGGGGCGATGCCGGGCAGGGTGATGTGCAGGAACTGCCGCCAGCTGGAGGCGCCATCAATCGATGCCGCTTCATATTGGCTGCGGGGAATGCCTTGCAGGCCGGCAAGGATCATCACCGCAAAGAAGGGAAAACCCTGCCAGGTCAGCGTCGCGATGATCGAGTAGAGCGCCAAATGCGGGTCCGCAAGCCATGGCACTGCGCTGTGCACGACGGTGAGATAAAGCAGGATGTCATTGAGCACACCCGTTGTCGGATCGTAGATCCAGCGCCACATCAGGGCGATGACGACGCTCGGCAGCGCCCAGGGAATGATGATCAGCGCACGGGCAAGACCGCGCCACGGAAATTCGCGCTGGAGCAGCAGCGCTGTCACCAGGCCAAGCAGCATCTGCAGCGGCACCGTGAGCCCTATCCAGATGATCGTGTTCCAGAGCGCCGTCCAGAAGACCGGGTCGTGAAGCAGCTTGATGTAATTGCCGAAGCCAACGAATTTCGTCGCGTTAGGCTTCCAGAGCACCAAATCGTAGAAGCTGGTGACGACAGCCTGAGCCATCGGAAAGAAGACGATGACCAACGTCACGACCAGAGATGGCGCAAGCAGCAGATAGGGCAGGAGCCGGCCGTTCAGCAGCTTTGGCTTTGCCATGCTGCGGCCTGGACTGAGCGTGCTGACGGACATGGATGCCTTCCCGGGCTGTAGTCACATTTCAAGAGGGGTCGCTCGCGCCGCATGCCGGCGCGAACGGGCTTGGCGAGGATACCCCGAGGGGCCGTCCACCGTTACTGAGCGAAGAGCCCTTCCAACTGCTGCATCATCTGCGCCGAGGTAATCTGGCCGGTCAGCGCCTGCTGCATGGCGGTTTGCCATGCAGTGTTGACGAATTCCGAGGTCGCCGTGTTCTGCGGCAGCACATGCGCGAAGGGCAGAGACTGGACCGTTGCATCGACGAAGCGGCGCTCATGCAGCGTCCAATGCGCCGAACCGCTCTTCGTTACCGTCATCTGGCCGGTTGCCTTGTTGAACTGGACGTTGTTATCGCCTTCCGCGAGGAAGGAAATCCACTTCCAGGCTGCGTCCTTGACCTGCGAGGCGGAGAAGATCGCCAGCGACTCATCGCCATACGAGGTCCACTGGCCGCCACCGCATTTCGGCACTGGAACAGCCGAAACCTTGTCGCCGAGCGCCTTGACCAGATCGTTCGAGGAGCCGATGTGATGGATCGTCATCGCAGTCTTGCCGGCCTTGAACGCGGCAATGATTTCCTGGAAGCCATCATTCGGCGCCGAGGGCGGAATGACCTTGTCCTTCTGGAAGAGATCGACCAGCCACTGGTTGGCGGCAACCGCCTCCGGCTTGGTGAGGCCGCCCGGCTTCAGCTCGGCACCCTGCGACAGCACGAAGGCGCCCCACTGGTCCCATCCGCCCTTGCCGCCGCGCAGACCGAAGCCGTAGACATCAGGTGCCTTGGTGAGCTTGATGGCGGCGTCACGGAACTCCTCGCAGGTGGTCGGCGGCTTTAGGCCGGCAGCCTGGAACAGGTCGGTGCGATAATAGAGGTAAAGGACGACATACTGGATCGGCAGATAATATTGTTTGCCATCCGGTCCCTTGTTGATTTCAAGCAGGTTGTCGAGCAGGTCGGCCTTGCCCGGCCAGGCGTCGATGCGATCGCCGATCGGCTCCAAGGCGCCCATTTCGGCGAGGCGCGGCTGGGCGAAAAGCTTCACCATCGCCGCATCAGGCGCATTGCCCCCGACAATCGAGGTGTAGAGATTGTCGTAATAGCTGTTCCACGGCACGTTTTCGGCATCGATGGTGATTCCGGGATTGGCCTTCTCGAACTTTGCGACGAGATCGCCCATCGGATTTTCCGGGTTATCGAAGTGATACCAGAAATGCACCGTTTCGGCATAAGCAGCACTCGCCGCCAGGCTTGACGCCAGCGCGACGCCGAGAGCCAGACTTTTCAGAAACTTCTTCATTCTCTCCTCCTCATGACGGTCACATGCGAGCCGCCATCTCCTTTGCCTTTTGACCTGCGACCGAAAGCGCCTCCCGCGCTGCGGCCAGATCGACTGTGTTCTGCAAAAATCCATGGGTGACGCCGGGCACGACAGTGACCGTCTCGCTGCGTCCGAGCGATTGCAGGCGCTGATGCAGGATCAGCGTGTCCGAGAGCAGTGGATCGACAGCCGCTGCCATGAGATGGAGCGGGGGCAGAGCCGCAAGCGTTTGGTCGGAGGCTGCCAGTGGGGAGGCGAGTGGATCGGCTCCGACATCGCGATCACCCACATACCATTGCCAGTAGCGCTGCATCTTGCCGCGCGTCAGTCCTGGCCCCTCGGCAAATTCGCGATAGGAGGCCGTCGTGAATTCGCGTGCAAATGTGCCGTAAAACAGCAGCGCGCCGGCAAGCGCCGGCCGGCCGGCCTGCTGTTCATGGAGAACGGCCGCAAGTGCCAGATTGGCGCCGGCTGAATCGCCCGCGATGACGATCGGCCCAGTTTCGGTGTCGAAGATGTCTGGAGATGACTGCAGTTTGCGCAGACAGGCGACGACATCCATCAGGCCGGCGGGATAGGGGTGCTCCGGAGCAAGGCGATAGTCAGGCACCATCACGGCCATGCCCGTCTCCAGCGCCAGCACCCGAGCGCAGCGCTCATGGCTTTCCGGCGAGCAGAAAGCGAAGCCACCACCATGAACGAAGAGAAGCGTTCCGAGGCTTGCGGCGCGCGGAACGAATACACGAACTCGGATGCGCGCAGAGCCAAGTGCCGCGTCCGGCTCGATCCAGAGATCACTTGCCGATTCCATCGGCGGCAAGTCGAGGTTCCACCGGCGGTTTGTTTTCTCCGATTGCTCTCGTCCTTCGGCTGGAGGCAAGGTCGTCACATCGGGTAATGGTCCGTCCTCGGCGGCAACGCGCGCGAGAAGCGCGGCCATCTCAGACGAAAGAAGGCTCATGCCGGCTGCTGAGGCACTCATTGTCTGGCGTCCGGAAAGACATCGGGACCAAGATCGACGATGGTCGCGATGTGATGATGGAGGGCGGCAACCGATCGGGCGGCGTCGCCGCTCTCGATCGCTTCGATGATGGAGCCATGTCGCTGGGCCGTAGCCACGAGGTCCCGTGGCGTCGTGCTGCGCGAAATCTTGAAGCGATGATTGTGGACCAGGCAGCGATGCAGAATGGGATCCAATGCCGGTAAGCCGGCATCCAGGAAAATGCGGCGATGAAAATCTCGATCGCATGAGGCGAGTTCGAGCTCGTCGCCCTGGCGGGCCGCATCCATCATCTCGTCCAAAAGCAGGCGCAGATCGCTCAGCAATGTCCGGCTCGGCGCTTTGATAACGCGCGTGATGCCGTTGCATTCGATCTGCTGGCGAACGCGGAACATCTCAATCGCTTCATCGGCAGTGCATGCGGAGACCTGGGTACCGCGATGGCCCTGGCGCAGAACAAGACCTTCTTCTTGCAACTGCAGCAGAGCCTCGCGCACGGTACCCTGGCTGCAGCCGAAATGAGCAGCAAGGTCGAGCTCCGTGAGTGCGGTGCCGGCAGGCAATGTCCCGAGCAATATATCTCGCTTCAGCGCGTTGAACGCACCGGTGGACTTTGCCGGCTTTGCGGCAGCCTGCCTGCCTACTTGTCTGGCGGAAAAATAAGACATCGGTCTCGCTTCACAGATTTCCATTTGCATGCTCTATCATTATTGATATTGATATCGATAAATGAGGTCAAGTGCCTAATTGATCATCAGGGAGGATACGGCGTGACGGCAATCAGTTTGAGGCAGATCAGGAAATCCTACGGCTCGCTGCAGGTCATCCATGATGTCAATATCGACATTGCGAGTGGGGAATTCCTGGTCCTCGTCGGACCTTCGGGCTGCGGGAAATCGACCCTGCTGCGCATGATCGCAGGGCTTGAGGATATCAGCGCCGGGACGCTTGATATCGGCGGGCGGATCATGAACGACCTACCGCCTGCCGAGCGCGACATTGCCATGGTATTCCAGGACTACGCGCTCTACCCACACATGAGCGTGCATGAGAACATGGCCTTCGGCCTGAAGATGCGCGGCGGCGATGCCGCGGGCATCGAAAAACGCGTCTCCCATGCTGCCGATGTTCTGAAGATCGAAGCTTTCCTCGATCGTCGACCGGCGCAGCTATCCGGCGGACAGCGCCAGCGCGTCGCCATGGGGCGCGCCATCGTGCGCGAACCAGCCGCCTTTCTTTTCGACGAGCCGCTCTCCAATCTCGACGCCGCCTTGCGCGTCGAAATGCGGCTGGAGATCGCCAAGCTGCACAATCGCATGAAGGCAACGACCGTCTACGTCACCCACGACCAGGTCGAAGCGATGACGCTGGCTGACCGCATCGTCGTCATGAACGGTGGCGTGGTCGAACAGATCGGCGCGCCGCTCGAACTCTATCATCGCCCGGCCAGCCTCTTCGTCGCCCGTTTCATTGGGAGCCCGACTATGAACACCGTTCCGGCAGAGGTGTTGTCGCCGAACGGCATCGTCAAGGTCTTCGGCAGGACCATCGCTCTTGAGAACGCAGGATATGCGGCGCTGCCGAAAGGCGAGATCGTTCTTGGGATCAGGCCGGAAGATTTTATGCGCTGTAGGGCCGAGGAAGCGTGGTTCAGTGGAGAGCTCGTGGTGGCGGAGCGTCTCGGAAGCCAGACCTACGGCTATGTCGACGTCGGGCACAGCCGCATGCTCAGCGTGGAATTTCCGCGGGATATGACCATTGCTGTCGGCGAGACCATTCATGTCAAAGGCGACATGGCCCATGTCCATCTTTTCTCGCAGGAGACTGAACGGCGCCTCGATTGAGCCGCCGGATGCCTGCGTTCAGAGATCGCGCACAGAAGTCTTGCTGGCGGAAGACAATGTGGAATCTTTGCGGGCGATCGACAACGATAGGCTGGCTGAACTGGCCGACAACGTCCGTTCCAACCTCTCCAAGGTCATTGTCGAAGTTTGAGTCCTTGTCCGAAAGCACCGCCCTGGTGAGGCGCAGCTCGACTAAACTGCCGTTCCCACAAGCGCGCCGATCCCTGCCGTCAACGCCATGGCGAAGGCGCCCCAGAAAGTTACACGGACACTTGCTTTAAGAACGTCGGCACCGCCTGCCCTCGCTCCGATGGCGCCGAGAAGCGCCAGGAAAATCAGCGATGCGATGGCAACTGAATAGACCAGTATCCGTGAGGGTGACAGGATGACCATCAGAAGGGGCAAGGCGGCTCCCACGGCGAAAGTCACTGCCGAGGTCAAGGCGGCTTGGATCGGACGCGCAGCCGTATGCTCGACTATTCCGAGTTCGTCGCGCGCGTGAGCGCCCAGCACGTTGTTTGCCGTCAGTTGAATGGCCACCTGCCTTGCCAGATCGTATTCGAGACCTCGCATAACATAAATATTGGTCAATTCGTCAAGCTCCGCCTCGGGCTGGGTCTGAAGCTCGATACGTTCGCGAGCGAGATCGGCCGCCTCGGTGTCCGCCTGTGAGCTGACCGAGACGTATTCGCCCGCAGCCATCGACATGGCGCCTGCGACAAGGCCCGCTACGCCCGCCACCAGCACCTGTGATGTTCCCGCGGACGCCGAGGCGACACCCATGATAAGACTGGCGGTCGAGACGATGCCGTCGTTCGCACCTAGAACAGCCGCACGCAGCCAGCCAATACGGGCTACAAGATGGCTTTCGGAATGTAATCTGCTCATCCATTTATCTCGATCGCCGCAGACTCGTGCAGCCTGCCTCTATCTTGTGAAGGAAAATCCGGGCGCACTCAACAGAGATGAAACAACGAAATTCGGTTGATGCCGTCATCGACGCCGCGCATTCTAAATTCTCGTTCCCCGCGACAAGGAGATACATGACGGAGCCTCACAGGCTTGCCCACCTCGAAGTGGCCAACCAGGCTATCCGTCTCATGAAGCTGATAGCCGGCAACGGCAACTGGGTCAAAGACGAGCAGTCAGGTGACCGGTAAGCTCACACGCACCTCGATCCCCTCACCCTTCCCGCGACGAGGAGAGACGACGTCGACAGCGGCGCCCACGCGATCGGCAATCGCCTTGACGATAGCGAGCCCGACGCCGCTTCCAACGGTCTTGAGGTTACCGCGCTCGAACCGACGCATCAGCCGGTCCATCACCTCCGCAGGAAGGACTACGCCATCATTGGCGACAGAAAATAGTCCTCGCTCATCGAGGGTGACTTCGACTGGCCCTCCGGGTACTCCGTGTTTCAGCGCGTTTTCTATGAGATTGCGGGCAAGAATGCCAACTGCGTCGGGATCAAGCGACGACATGACGGGGCTTTCCGGCATTGTCAGGTCAATCCGTCCCTGTCCGGCACGTTCGAACTCCTTTACGATCATCTGCACAACCTCCCTCAGATCCGATGGCACGTCGGCGCGCAGCCGCCCGCCCTCGGCGCGGGCGAGCTGCATCAGCTTTTCCGCCATGCGCATCAGGCGCTTGAGTGATGTTTCAATCTCCTTCGTGCGTTGCGCCGTCTGCTCCTCTTTCGTCTCCGATCGAATGCGCTGGGCTTGCGCAATCGCGCCGGCAACCGGCGTGCGAAGTTCGTGCGCGACGTTGGCGGCGAAGGTTCGCTCGGCGTCGAATGCGGCCTTCAACCGAGCAAGTAGCTGATTGATCCCCGCCGAGATCGGCAGCAGTTCACGCGGCAAACCGGCTGCGATCAACGGCGAGAGGTCTTGCGCCCCGCGACGGGCAAGTCCTTCTTTGAGATCGCGGACGGGACGCAGTGAGATCCGGACCGCGAAGAGGATCGCCACCAGGCTGAGCGGAATGACGATCAAAAGCGGCAGCATCAGTCCGAGCAGCATCTTCTGCGACAGTTCCCGACGGTGATCCAGTGGTTCGGCCACAACGATGATCAGGTTTCCGTCGGCACTTGCTGCATAATAGAGCCGGTGCGTGTCGGTGCGCGAAAATCCCTGCTTCTCGAAGGGAGGAAAGACCGAGGCGTCCGTTCCCTTGGAACCAGTCAGGACACGGCCCTGCCTGTCACGCAGGACGAACGTGACATCCTCGCCGTAGCGGGCTTCGCGTTCGGGCCGCGCACCGTGACCAGCGTCATCCATCTCATCATCGTCAGACGTATCGCGCCTGTCATGTCCCTCGCGCAGGTCGTGGCGGGCAATCGGCAGGATGCGCTCGGCAGTCGCTTTGAGGCCGTCGTCGTAGACCTCTTCCATGTCTCGCCCGAGGCGATGTGCCGTAACAACGGCGGCAGCGAGCCACAGAATGGTGATGGAGACGCCGACCGCGATTGCCAGACGTGCCTGAAGCGAAGACATCATCTTCATGGTCGTCCCAGCCGATAGCCCAGGCCGCGCTCCGTCTCGATCACATGCGCTCCGAGCTTCTTGCGCAGCCGGCTCACATGGACCTCAATGGCATTGCTGTCGACTTCCTGATCGAACGAATAGAGCCGTTCCTCGAGTTGCGCTTTGGAAAGCAACTGGCCGGGACGCTGAACGAAAGCTTCGAACAGCACCCATTCGCGCGCCGTGAGGCCGACTGGCTTGCCGTTAAGCCTGACGCTGCGGGCAGCCAGGTCGATCTCCAATGGTCCAAGCATGACGATCGGGTTCGGGTTGCCCGTATAGCGACGCGCGACAGAACCGATACGTGCGGAAAGTTCGTCTAGATCGAAGGGCTTGACCATGTAGTCGTCCGCACCGGCGTTCAGCCCGGATATCCGGTCGGAAACCTGATCCAGCGCCGTCAGTATGATCACGGGCGTCGCGTTCCCGCGCGCCCTCAAGGCCTTGAGGAAGGGAATGCCGAGGCCGTCGGGCAACATCAGGTCGAGCAGGACGAGATCGTAGGCGGCCGAGGCGAACGCGTCGCCCGCCTCGTCGAGGCGGCTCATCCAATCGACGGAATGACCATCCGCGGCGATCTGGTCGCGAATGGCCGTCCCCAGTGCCCTATCGTCCTCAATCAGCAGAACCCTCATGCAGGATTTCTCCATTCGTCGCCTCTGTAGTCCATCCGCCAGCTTACAGGAAGCTGAAGCAGAGTCTCGGCGTCCGTCAGGTGGCGGTCAGTCTGCGGCCTGAATTATCGGTGCGACAACGAGAGGAACCGATGATGAAGACCGGCATCCTGCCAACCGTGACCCTTGCGATCATGGCGGCAACATCTGCCCAGGCAAGGGAAGGCTGCGACGCTCCGATCCGTGATTGGAAAGGACGCGAGGCGGTTCGTGCGCTTGCCGAGGAGCGTGGCTGGACGCTGGGACGCATCAAGATCGATGACAGCTGCTACGAAGTCTACGGGACGGATGAAACCGGACGCCGCTTCGAAGCGAAGATCGACCCCGTAACGCTCAATGTTATCGAAATCGAGGACCGCCGCAACCATCGGTGACCCTCGCTCTTGCCAATCCCAAAGGAGACACACCCATGAAACGCCGCAAACTTCTTCTTGGCGCGGTTGCCGGCACCGGCATTCTCGCCGCCTTCGCCAGCATGGCCTTACCCCTCGATCCACTGAGGCTCAGTGGCACCGACATCGTGAGGGCGGATTACCGCGAACATGAGGGCAAGGGCCACCGCGCGGGATATCACCGGCATGGCGACGAAGATGACCGCTACGCCGCTAACGGCTGTCGCGGGCAAGGTGATGATGACGATGATGATGGCCGCGCTGGGTGCGGCGGTCGCAATGCTCCCATGCCCCAGAATGCGTCACCCCCGAGCAACAGCCTGTTCACGCCCGGCAGCAAGCCGCGCGCCCAGATGAACTGACCGTACCCGAAAAGGAGATGAACAATGAGGATGAAGTCCTTTCTGGCAATGCTGGCAGTCACCACGGCACTAACAATGCCCGGTCTTGCACTCGCAAGCGAAGTGACTTTCACCACCAACATGCGTAACTATGGTGGAGATGGAGCCTATCTCGCCTATTACGTGACCGACGCACAGGGCAAATATGTCGGCAGCCTGTGGATGGCAGGAGGCAAGGCGCGCTACTACGAGCATCTCAGCGGCTGGTATCGGGCCACGGGTGGCGATACCGGCGAAATCAACGGCATTACCGGAGCCAGCGTCGGTTCCGGCCGCTCGCTCAAGATAACACTCGACCTCGCCGATACCCTCTTTGATGCCGGCTATAAACTGCACATCGATTCCGCCGTCGAAGACATGCGCGACAGCGCCAACGAAATCGTCGTGCCGCTAACCTCGGCCGGATCGGGCCAAGCGGCCGCAGGCAGCCGCTACATCGCCGACTTCACCTATACGCGTTAATCTGCAAGGAAAATTGCCATGATCCGGTCGCTCCACCGCTGGTTTGGGCTGATCGCCGCTGTGTTTATCACCGTCATCGCCACGAGCGGTACGGCACTCTCCGTTTTCCCGGCCATCGAGGGGCTCTCCACGCCTGTGGCTCAAGACATAAGTGTCGCGGAACTCGCGGCACGGATCCAGTCAACGGAACCCTCAGTAGAACAGATCAGGCGCGCGCCGTCCGGCCGGATCACGGCATACTATTTCGACGGCGACCAGCCGGTATCTGCCATTATCGATCCGGCAACCGGCTCGCCCACTGGCAGCGCTGACGCGTCGGCCGTCGAGCGTTGGCTCACAAATCTTCATCGCGCGCTTCTCCTCGACGATAGCGGCCGCCTCATCGTCGCCAGCGGCGCGGCGGCCCTGATGGCATTGACCCTGTCCGGACTATTCCTGCTGGCGCGACGTACCGGCGGTTGGCGCCATATCCTAAAGCCTGCAAAAGGCACGGGCGACAGACGCTTTCATGCCGCTATCTCGCGGATCGCGCTGCCCGGCCTGCTTCTGTCGTCGCTGACCGCGCTGTGGATGACCGCCTCGACATTCGGCTATCTGCCCGGGGGGGCCGGCGCTCCGCCCTTCCCGTCGCAGGTCAGCGGCGCCATGGGCGCTCAGGTCGCCTCCATACCCTTTCTGCAGCAGACCCCGATCGACACATTTCGCTCCCTCAGCTTTCCGGCTGCCGGCGATGCGAGCGACGTATTTACTCTCAAGACGAACGCTGGCCAGGGCTACATCGACCAAGGCAACGGTGACTTGCTCGCTTGGAGGGCTTCAAACTGGGCCGACCGCCTGACGGACTTCCTCACCATGCTGCATACCGGTCAGGGCATGGCATGGCTCGGCCTGTTTCTCGGTGGTTCCGCACTTGCCGTTCCCGTCATGAGCTGGACCGGCCTCGCCGTCTGGTTCAGGGGTCGTGGCGTGAAGAAGGGGCGTTCTGTTCCCGCAGGCGAGGCCGACACCATCGTCCTCGTCGGCAGCGAGGGCGGCACGACCTGGGGCTTTGCCGAGACGCTGAGAAAATCGCTCTGCGAACAGAGCATGCGTGTCCATGTCGGTCCGATGTCGAGCTTCGACCCCGCACGTTGGCCCATGGCGCAACGGCTCATCCTGCTTGCCGCGACCTATGGCGACGGCGAAGCCCCGGCATCCGCGCAAGGCTTTCTGGAACGCTTCCGGCGCAGTCCTGTAAAGCGGGGTCTTTCGCTTGCCGTGCTCGGCTTCGGCGACCACAGCTTCCCCGCCTATTGCGGTTTCGCCGCCGACGTCGCACGGCTGGCGGAAGAAAGGGGCTGGGTTGCGCTGCTGCCGTACGACACCGTGGATCGCCAGTCGCCGCAGGACTTTGCCCGCTGGGGTCGTGATCTGGCGGAGACGCTCGGGCTCGCCTTCGAACTCAACCACCTGCCGACCAGACCGAAGACCTGGGAGCTTTCACTGGTCTCGCGCCGCGACTATGGCGCAAGCGTTCAGGCCGCGACTGTGATCCTGCGCTTCGCCCTGCCGAAGATATCATTCTGGCGGCGTCTGACCGGAAACGCATTTCCGCAGTTCGAAGCGGGCGACCTGGTCGGCATATTGCCCGAAGGTTCGCAAGTGCCGCGCTTCTATTCGCTCGCTTCTAGCACGAAGGACGGGTTCGTTGAAATCTGCGTCCGCAAGCAACCGGGCGGGCTCTGCTCCGGGCAGCTCACGGCTCTCGAACCCGGGCAGGCGGTGACCGCCTTCGTTCGCTCCAATCCAGGCTTCCGGCCTGCACACAGCGGCAAGCCCGTCATCCTGATCGGTGCGGGCACCGGCATCGGACCCCTTGCGGGATTCGCCCGCGCGAATAAGGCGCACCAACCCATGTATCTCTATTTCGGGACCCGCCATCCGGAGAGCGACGCTCTCTATGCGGAAGAATTGTCGGACTGGAAGGAGGACGGCCGGCTGGCAGGCGTCTCCACCGCATTCTCAAGAACTGCAAACCCGGCCTACGTCCAGGACATCCTGCACAAGGATGCCGCCAGGATCGGCAGCCTCATTACGGCAGGCGGCCAGATTCTCGTCTGCGGCGGCCGCGACATGGCGGCAGGCGTGGCCGCCGCTCTCGCCGATATTCTGATACCGCAAGGGGTAAGTCTTGCAACGCTCAAGGCGGAGGGCCGTTATGCCGAAGACGTCTACTGATCTCGCCCGCCATGCCCTGAACGGTCCCACCATGGGTACGCGCTGGTCCGCACTCTTTCACATGCCGGGCGACTTCGAAACCACAGAAGTCCACGCCGCCATGGCGGACGCCGTCGCAGAGGTCGACCGGCAGATGTCCATATGGAAGCCCGAAAGCGATCTCAACCGCCTGAACGCCGCCTGCTCCGGCGAATGGGTCGTCCTTCCTGAGCAACTGATGCAGGTGCTCCAGGCAGGTCTTGCCATCGGCAAAGCTTCGGGCGGAGCCTTCGACATCGGCATGGGCGACGCTGTCGCCGCCTGGGGTTTCGGAGTTGCAGAGGCTGACGAAACGGCGATAAATATTGCCCGCCTCGCACGCCGCAAACCGGCCCATGACATGCTGGAGCTCGATCCGGCCAATCTGCGAGCGTGCAAGCATGCCGGCATTCGAATTGACCTCAACGGCATCGCCAAGGGCTACGGTGTCGATCGGCTGGCGCAAACTGCAAGCCAGCACGGTATAGAAGCGGGACTTTTCGCGATCGACGGAGAGCTGCGCGCGCTCGGCAGGCAGCCGAATGGCAGAGGCTGGGCGATTGCGGTCGAGAAACCCGACCGTCACGAACGTGCGCCGCATTCCATCATCGAGCTTGAGGATGCAGCCGTCGCAACCTCCGGTGATTATCGCCATTGGGTAGATGTTGGCGGGCATCGCTTCTCGCATACCATGGACCCCCGTCTCGGTATGCCGCTCAAACAATCACCTGCCTCGGTGACGGTGATTGCAGGCGATTGCACCAGCGCCGATGCCTGGGCGACGGCAATGATGGTCCTTGGCGAGGCAGGTCTTTCACACGCCGAACAAGTCGGACTATCCGTTTTATTCTTGCCGCACGATCAAATGAAATAATGAAATGTCGTGGATGCGGCGTTTTTATGCATTGATCAGAAGCCGAGTTGGCGAGCTGAACCACCGAGCCGCCCGGATGTTGGTCGAAGAGCCCTATGTCATCCTCTATGAGACAATGCCCGACGCTGATAACGGTCCTGTTCATACCGTCGAGATCGTCCGGTGGTGAACGGACGGCGTGACCTTTCCGCGCTGTTTAAGAGCTGATGGGTTGGAGGTATGGACAGTAAGGTATCGAACGCCTTGAACCGATACGAACCTACGACACCTAGATCCACCTGTCGTTATCGCGACCAGGGATCAATCACTTTCAATCCAGCGGCCCTGAACGGGCTTGTGTCGCGAGTTGCGACCGCGAGGCCGTTGGCTGCTGCTGTGGCCGCAATGTAGCCATCAGCCGTGCCAATCGCCTTCCCAGATACTCGAGCGCGGGCCATCAGTTCCGAGTAGAACTGTGAAGTCACCAGATTGAATGGCAGGATGCGCTCGGAAAAGTTCGGCAGCACTTCACTCTCAAGGCGATCGCGGAGGATAGTTTGACGTTTCCCTGAGGGCATAGCAGCGATCCCGAAGCGAAGTTCAGCAATCGTTATTGCGGAAAGGAACAGCGTCTCGATGGCTTGGGCATCCAACCACGCGACCACTACCTCATCAGGAACCGGTTTCCACGGCTCCGACAGCACGTTGGTGTCCAGCAAGATCATTCGAAAGTCATTGGCTCGGCAGGCGTCTTGTCGCGACTTTTCTGCAGAGCTTCAACGTCGCTGTCGGAAAGCTCAGCGTCGCGACCAATGGCCATCAGTAAGGAGCCAAGTTTAACACGTTCAGAGGGACGAACAGCGGCTTCAATAATTTCACGGATCTCGGCCTCGGTGCTACGGCCATGATGAGCCGCTCGCACCCGCAAGGCACGATGTGTTTCGTCAGAAAGATTTCGGATGGTGACCGCCGGCATTTGATATCGCCTCCACAGAAGTGATGACTTTGATGTCAAAGTACACAGAATGATGTCAATTTTCAAGCGGCTTCGAAATGAAGACCAAACATGTGGGGTCAAGTCTATCGCCTTGAGCGGACTCGAACTCTCGGCACCATACTTGTCTTCGCCGCTTCGAATCAAATCAACTGCTGGCTTTCGAAGCGGAAGACGGTCTATTCTCCGAACGGAAGCTCAATTTCTTCGCGGTTTTTCTTTGCGCCCTCGATCAGGACCGTGTTGAGCCGTTCGGCATCTTGTGCCGGCAGCATTCCCGCCCCGGTTCGAATAGCTTCTTGCCACGCAGGCCCGCGCTCCCACGCTTCGTTGTAGACGAGCGCCAAGTCGGCAGATCGCCTTGTTTGCTGCAGGGCTTCAAAGAGCAGCGCAGCTTGACGAACGTCCTTCTCGCGCTTCGCCAGCCCCTGCCCGTCAGTGTGTCGGCGGCTGGCGACTATGAGCTTGTGGACTGCATACCGGGACGGATCAGGGACGACGACTGGAACACCGCTTCGGTGGAGCAGCATTGTCCTGACGGGTTCCCTTATGAGGAAGTCGAGAAAGCGTAATGGATCCGCGCTGGCGCCACCAAGGGCGGGCATCTTCGCCGGCTGGTCGATGGAGTCATCCGAACTACGGTTCGACGTCAGGAATTCGACCCGGTAGCCGTCGGCATTCTCAAACCCCGACGAGGCCGCGGACCCCGATCGATGCGGAACTGGCCGGAAGCTGGCGTCGACGCCCTGCAAGTCATCTAGCTGATGGATATCAAGGCGATATGTTGGCCTGAGGCAAACTCAGTTGACAATATTCAGGCCAGCCTGCGAGCGTTTGCAGTCATCTGAATTCCCTCCGTCTGCATGGTTCAGATTCCCTTCAATCGCCAAAGCGCTAACGCGGAAGCAAGGATCAATATCGTGCAGAAACCCCACAATGCCGACGGAAACAGCTGTGCGTAAATGAATGTTCCGATCGAAGGAGCAGCTAAGCCTGCAACCGACTGAGTAGTCCGGTAAAAGCCCATATACTCTCCGCTTCTTTCCCCATCTTTCGCGGCTATCCCCATAACGATCGACATGATTGCTGGATAGAAGAGTAGCTGACCAAAGGTGATGAGTAGATAAAGGCCCACAAGCACTGACCCACCTGACCCGGTCGGGAGCAGGGAAAAGGCAGCCGCCACGATGGCCATACCCGCTACGGCCATCTGTATGGGATTTCGCTCCTTTACCCAGCTCGAGACGGGCAGCACAGCGGCCGCGAACACAAGATAGCCGAGAGTCAGCAGATGACCAAAAGCCTCTGGCGTCATCCCGTATGCCGAGGTGACATACAGCGGCAGGGTCACAGAAGTCTGTTTTGCCACCACGTCAAGTACGCATGAAGCCAGACAAACAAGGAGGAAGGCTATGCTCTTGTGAGCTGCTCGCGCCGCTCCGTCGACCATTTCAGTCTTCGAAGCTTTTTTGCTCTCCGTGTTTAAAGGTCGGGCAAGGAAAACGGATACAAGGCCGGCCGCGAACAGCGAGGTTGCAGCATCCACGTAGAAAATCAACTCTGGTTTGCCAGCGTAAAGATAACCGCCCAAACTGGCAGCGATCCCCGCCCCAATATTGATAGCGACCACATAGACTGCATACGCTCGTGATCGCTCGTCTTCGGGACATAGCCCAACGACACAGGCATCATAGGCGGGCCGAAAAGCGCCATTGGCAAAGGCAAGGACGATCAATATTCCCCCGATAATCAGCGTGCTGGAGATTGCCGGGATGACCGCCATTGCGCCACCGCTGATCAGGAAACTCAATACCAGAACGTTGGGCGCGCCGATCCGATCGCTCAATCTTCCGCCTGACCAGGTGCCAGCGATACCGCCAAGGCCAAAACACGTCAGCAGGACCCCCGCGCTCTCGATCGAGAAATTGGCCACTTCTGTCAGGTATAGGACCAGAAAGGGCGTGACCATATAGCCCAAGAAATTCACGAAGGCCGCAGCTGCAAGCAGCCAGAGCTGTGCGGGGAGCTGTGGTACGAATGCGATCCAGTCTGAACGCCGTTCACTCATGAGGGCTGACGGCCTCTCGGCACGGTCGGCCAGTTCGTTATCATTCGGAACCATTGAGCAAGCATAAGCAGGCGCGCGAGCATAGTCATCGGGCCTGCGAGCGTCAGCCCCATTGGCAAGCCTTTCACGGAGAACCCGTTCGGAACGGTGATCGCTGCCACGTCACTCAGCAGTACCGGCATGATGGTCTCAAAGGGATCGGGATCGAATCTTCCCGGTGTGAGCGGCCAGTCAGCAATCAGCGGAGCCGCCATCCCACTTGTTGGAAGTAAAAAGATGCCGTCCGTCACCGGAAGCTGATACGTTCCGCGGAGATCCTGGAGTTTCTGCTGTCCTTCAATGCCAAGCGGATTTTGTGACACGAGCGATGCCGCCGTTCTGCACTCGTCGGTAATGAATCCCTCGACGGGAACGATCTCAATGCCGGCCTTCTCGAATTCCCGCATTGCCAAGGCGTAATTGGTGCGCGCATCGAAATGCACCATGTCCCAGAACCTGCCTTTGGCAAGGTGAACGCGAGGTATGATTGAAGAGATGGGGGATAGACGACCAAATCCGTCATCAGCTTCGTAGGCGTTTAGCGTTTTGTCGTCTATCGAAAGGCTTTTCAGCCAGGTGTGCCTGATGTCGTGGACGTCGTGCCCGAGGATGACCAGCCTTCCTCTGGCCATAGAGCCGACGTTTCGAGGGCCATAGAATCCGACGACACCTGACATCGATGCCGCCACGAGGAGCTGGCCGTTTATATCTTCGCCCAGACCAATCGTTTCGGGTCGAGTGGAGATAGCATGGGCGAGCGGTGAACCCAAAGGTCCCGCAATGAAATTCTCGCCCCATGCGTTGGGTAGCTTGCGCCCTGAAGGCGTCTCCATAATGACATCCGCGATATGGGCGGCGTTGTTTTCAAGCTGCCGCAGTGCCTGACTAACAATTTCATCGTCAGCGATCTGCGAAGCCTGGCCATTACCGTTCTCATAGCGCAGGTAAATGATAGCTCTGCTGGGTATTAGATCGGGAGGAACCGAGAGGTCGTCCTTTGCGCTGAATTCAACTTCTTCCATTGCGCTATCCATGAAACCTTTGAGCCCGAATCTTCGAGAGCAGTTCATCCCGAATTGCAAACTCAGGTGCCAGCCAGGAAACGTAATCATCAGATGTGTCGGGGTTCGTCCATCAGCGTGTTTCCAGTTGGCTGTCGGCGAGAATGACGTCGGCCGCCTTCTCGGCGATCATGTAGACGGATGTGGCGAGGAAGTAGCCGGGAATGCGCGGGAAGACGGAGGCATCGACGACGCGCAGGCCTTCGATGCCGTGCACTCTGAAACGGCTGTCGAGCACACCCCCACCCTCGCGAGGGCCGATGGCGCAGGTGCCGCAGGCATGATGGCCCCAGGCGTTTTCCGCGACATAGCGGCGAAGCGCCTCGTCGCTCTCGTTCTGCCGGCCGGGCTCCTCTTCGCGGGCGATGAGATCGTCCATCGCATCGTTGACCTTCCTGACGAAGCGGATGGCGTGGACCACGGCATCGAGGTCGAGGTCGCAATTGCCGGTTCCCTCAAAGAAGGAATGAAACATGACGGCGGGCAGGACAGCGGGATCGGCGCTTCTCAGCCGCACCGTTCCGCCCTGGTTTTCGGTATAAGCCTTGAGGATCGCCCAGGTCATGTAATCCGGCTTGCGGATGCGCTCGGAATAACCAGGATAATAGCCGCGGAAATCGGCCAGCAGCGAAAAGCAGTGCAGGTCCGGTTCGCTCAGCGTGTCGCGGGATTTCAGCGTCAGGGAAAACATGACGCCGTTGCTGGTATAATTGCCGATGCGGAACCTGCGCCACCGCCGGTAATGGGCGTCGCGGGTCGTATAGGTGACGCCCTTCAGCGCCGACCAGGGTTCGTTCATCCGGCTGACGACGCCGACCTCGTAACGATCCTGCAGGTTCCGCCCGACGCCTGGAAGCGCCTCGATGACGGAAATCTTGTGCTCACTGAGATGGCCGGGATCGCCGATGCCGGAGAGCATCAGAAGCTGCGGCGAGGCGAAGGTGCCGCCCGCCAGGATGATCTCGCGGCCGGCTCGAATGACCTCCTCGCGCCCCTCCTCGTTCATGCAGCGAACCGCCACCGCCCGCTTGCCGTCAAATTCGATGCGCGTGACCGTGGTGTTCAGGCGAAGCGTCAGGCGGTCGGGGTGCCGCTTCATCACGTCGAGCAGCCGTTCGCGCGGTCCGTGCCTGGTGTGGCGGCGCGTTGCGAGTGGAGTGACGCGCACGCCGCAGGCGCCGACGTTCCAGTTGCGGTTATCGTTCGGGTCGATCTCGGTTGTCTCCCAATCGGAACCCCGCTTGCCGAAGGCATCGGCGGCCGCACCGACGCAGCGCAAGAGCGCACGCCACAGCGGCCAGTCGCGCAAGGCCCTGAGCGGCAAGGCCCGCTCCGTCGTCATCCACCCCCACCATCCATGGCCGGTCGGATTGAGGCCCGTTGCGGCGGCCAGCCAGCGCCACAGGAAGAAGCGGTAACGGCAGCGCTCGATACGCTCGAAATAGCCCTGCATATGCGAGGCCTTCCAGCTTTCGTCGCCGGTGATCGCAAAGATGTGGTTCCAGTCGCAATGATTGGGCCGGACGATGATCATTGCATGATGGGCGGTGCAGCCGCCGAGCCCGCGCACGCGCGGATAAAGCACGCCGTCCTTTTCCCTGGAGTAGCGCCAGTCGCGCTCCTGCATTTCCTGATGTTCGTAGTGGCGCACCCAATGGTTCTCGGCCATGCCGGGATGTTCCGAGGCAAAGGCGTGAAAGGCGGGTACGCGAGAGGCATCGGCAAGCGGCATGTCGGAACTGTCGTCGGTCTTCGCCAGCGGATCGCCGCCGGCTTCGATGACGAGCACCGTCCGCCCCTCTTCGGCGAGCCGCGCGGCGACGACAGCGCCGCCTGCCCCGCTGCCGATGACGATATAGTCGTGGGTCGGCCCGCCGGACATCGTCAGAACTGCTTCAGGTAGGAGATCAGGGCATCCTTGTCGGATTGCGGCAGATCGGCGCCGAATGCATGCCCGCCATTGACCACATAGTCGGGGCATTTGCTCAGGCCCACCAGGCGGTCGATGAGTTTGGTGTCGCGCACCACCTTCTCGGCATTGGCAAGCACGGCGGGATCGGCAAGCTCCTCCGGCGTGCATTGCCCGCCGAGTTCGGCGAAGGCTCCGATCAGCGCCGGGCCGCTGGCGATCAGGCGCTTGAAGTTTGCGAACTTGTCCTCATCGTCATTGTCCGGCAGCAGCTCGGTATTGGTCAGCGCATTGACCGGGAAGCCGGCCGGGAACGGGCCGATGGTGATCGAGCCGTCCTTCTTGAAGGCCCAGCCGGCGACCTTGTTCAGCACGCCGGTGAAGGGCCGGATCTTGTCGGGCACGAAGCCCGCCGGCACGATGAGGCAGGAGGGAGCGCTGGTGCGGTAGATATAGCCGGGCACCGGCGCCTCGGTCATCTTATCCATGCGGCGCGTCTGCGGCGACAGCATCTGGCGGATCGACCGGTCGAAGACCGCAAGCCTGTTTTCGACGCAGGGCAGATAGGGATCGCCGGCATCGGCCGCCGGGCAGGCGGTGCCGCGCCCAGTTCCGTAGCCTCCGGCATGGTCCTGATTGTAATAGTCCGTCCCGTAATAGCTGTCCTCGTGGCCAACGGAATTGTTGAGCAGGAAGGGTGCGGTCGACCAGAGGCTGACCAGCGAAGGCGGCCTCAGATAGCCGCGCCCGTTGCCGGCCGCCTGCAGCGGCGTTGCCGCACCCGAAACCGGATGATTGACCGTCACCTCATGCGGCGGCGGCAGCGACTTGTAGGTGGAAGAGGTGAAATTGTCCCAGATATCGCCCGAAAGCCCGTTGGTGGCGATCGCGCTGCAGGCATTGGTGCGCACGACATCCATCGGCACGCGCCGTTCCGTCGACAGGTAATTTCCGTCGAGGAAATCCTTTCCGTCTGCATCCTTTTCGGTGACGAGCTTGACCATGCCGGCCTTGAAGGCATCCGACTGCGCCCAGGCCCAATAGCGGTCCCAGCATTCGCGATAATGCGGGCCGGACCCGCCGCCTTCGCAAATGCCCTGATCGACGCCGAGGTCCGGCGCCGGCATCGGCTGCTTGCTTGAATGGCAGGCGGCGCAGTTTTCGGCAAAGACGATCTTCCCGCGGTCGACCTCGGCCGGATCGCGCGCTTCGAGCACCTTTTCGCCAACGGCCGTGTCCTTCAGGTGATCGGCGCGGGCGGCGACCAGGAAGAAGATCGCCATATCAGGCGTCATTGCTTCGGTCGCCTGCCAGTAGACCGAATTCTTCTGGGCGTCGGCGATGCGGATCGGCGAGATCTTCTGCCCGCCGAGGAAGGGGCGGAAATGCAGCAGCCACTCTTCGCTGAAGAGACCGATATTGAGATAGACGCGATTGAGCGCGCCGAGCGTGCCGACGGAATCGGCGCCGTCCTTCAGGACACGCATCGAGGCGACCGTGCCGGACGCCTTGTCATAGAGCGAGCCGAAGGCCGCGGTCTGCGGATAGTCCTGCGCCTGCTTGTTGTCCTTCTCGTCTCCCTTGATGATTTCCTTGCCGGTCTTCGCCCCGATGCGCAGCCGCTCCAGGACGTCGTAGACGGCATTCATCGTGCGCGGGTTGTTCATGTAATCCGACGAGACGAGCGAGGTATCGAGGGAACCCGGCGGGTTCGTATGGAACAGCTGGAAGAGGAAATTCCTCTCGTTCTCAGCCGGTTGCCCCGCCGCAGCGCGCGGCTTGGTGTTCCAGAAGAAGATGCGGTCGACCCAGAAATACTGGGCGCCGGGATTGGAGGAGATTTCGGAAAATTCCGGGCTCTCGACATTCTCAGGCGGATTGATGGGATTGGGGCCGACATGGCAGAAGGCGCAGGACATGCCAACGCGATAGGGACGCACGAGGTCCTTGTCGTTGTAATAGGAAGGATCGGTGTAATAGCGCACTGGATCCCAATTTTCGGCGGCCTTGCTGTCGAAATCGGGATTGGGGAAGAGGCGCAGGCCCATCACGCCCGTCGGCTCGCCGTAATAGGAGCCGACCGGGATCTTCTTCTCTTCGCCCTTCACCTTGACCGTTGTGCCGCGCGAGCCGATCTGCACACCGGGATAGCGAGCATCCGCCTCGGCATTGCCCCCGAAACTGTCGGCTGCGCAATCCTTCTTGCGCTGATCGAGCCACAGCCCCCAATGATCGGGGTCGGCACTCTCAGGGGTGTCGAAGCAGGGCTCGTTGACGAGCCCGAGATAACGGAAGCGGTTGTCGCGGCCATAAGCCATCGTCGGATGAGAAGAGATGGTCTTCAGGAGATCGAAGGAGCCGATCGTCGAGCGGGCGGCGAAATCCCAGAAACGGTCGTTGCCGCCGGTCCAGACGATCCAGGCATTCTGCCCGCGGATCGCCGCCTTGCGGACGGCCTCCGGATCGAGCCCGGTGGCCGCGGCGACCTCCTTGATCTCGGCGGGATAGTCGGCGCCGGGCGCCGGCGGCAAGAGCAGGCCCTTGTCCATCGCCGCGAAGTAAGGCTCGCCCGCCCCGGGAAACTGCTCGACCGTGCGCTGCGCCTTCTTCGCCTCGTCCTCGACATTACCGAACTGGCTGGAATCCGGCTCGATCAACCACCAGACGATGAGCGCAACCGCAGCAATGGCGATGACGGCGAGGGTGATGACGGCTGCTACCGTCCAGGCGAGAAACCGTACGATGCGCTGTCTGACGTTTGCCATCGACCCCTCCTGATGGTCAAAGTGTCTTCAGATAGGAAAGCAGCTGCTCCTTCGCCTCCGGAGGCAGATCCGTGCCCCAGAGATGACCGCCATTGCCGTTGCCCTGAAGGTTCGTATCGTAGAGCGTGCCGTGCCGTTCCCCCGGCGTCCCTGCTGCACTCACGAAGCCGCCATTCTCTGCATCCACCAGATCGTAGCCGCGGTAGAACTGCTTCGGCCGCTCGGCGGGCGGAAGGAGCAATGCCCGCAATGTCGGGACGCTGCCGTTATGCAGGTAAGGACCGCGCAGCCACAGGCCGCCAAGACCCGTCGCGACATAACCGTCGGTCTTCTGGAAATTGGCAAAACCCCAAGCATAGCCCGGCTCGTAGGCCGCGTAACGGTCGCGGGCAGCGGGTGTCCACATGTCCAGGCGATGGCGGTCCGTGCCGACCTCGACGATCGGGATCGGTGTCCGGTAGCGGGCGCCCTTGGCATCATGGCAGACGGCGCATTGCGCGATATAGATCGCACGGCCGGCATCGACATCAGCCGCATCGACATGATAGGGATCGCCGGCAGGCCGCAGGGGAGAAAAGGGTGACGGCGGCGGACCCTGCAGGCGGATGAAATCCGTGATGCGGCGCAGCCCCTCTTCCGTTCCCCCGTAGGATTTATAGGTCATTCCGTCGCCGATCGCGCCGGAGACCACCGTCTCGTAGAGATCGGTCTGCAACCCGTCCCAATGGAGCGAGAAGCGGCGCGTATTGGTGGCGGCGAGATCGGCAAGCGACCACAGCGGCATCATGTCGGAATTGCCGATCGTGTGGTCGTCAGCCAGATGGAGGTTCTGGAACTTGACCGGGTTGAAGGGATCGATCCGGCCTGGACCCCAGTCCGGCCTGTCCTTCATCCATGCGAAGCTCCGCCCCTGTTCCTGAAGGGCTGACCGGGTCGCGGGGATCAGAACGAAGCGGTAGAGCGCCCGTTCCCAGAGCGGCATGTCGTAGATCCTGCCGATCTCCGCCATCACCCGATCGGCAGTGAAGCGCGGATCGGCGCCGACATCGATCAGGAAGCGGATATAGGCCTGCGGGTTGACCCTGGTCCCCGGCCCCGCCTCGACCAGCCGCGCCGGCTCGTCGGCATTGAGCCGGTAGCTGCCCTGATGGCAGAAGGCGCAGTTCGGCGCGACGCGCTCTATGACGCCGAGCGTCCTGACCGACAGGCCGACCGGAACCTCTTCGCCGGCGCGCCAGTAAAGGCCGAAGGCGCCGTAACCGTCGGCATCGGCCGGCAGATGGTCTGGAAAGAGCTGCGGCAGGACCCGCCAGATCCAGTAGGGAATTCCCTGCGCCTCTTCATTGCCGATCGAACCGTGATTGAAGACCTCAGCCAGATCGTTCGTCCTCGGCTGGGCGACCGGCCGGAAGAGCAGGAAGAACAGCGCGAAGGCGCCGACGACGAGCAGGATCAGAACGGCGAAAAGCCATTTCCAGAAGGCGCGCCTCATGCCTGTCTCCCTTCGGCGATGTTCTGCTCGAGCTTCAGGATGCGCAGGAGACAGAAAAGCGTCGCAATGCCGATCGATCCGTCGAGAAAGACGCCGGCGAGATAGCCGATCGGCTGGCCGAAGACGAAGATGGCGAGAAGGAAGAAAACCGTGCCGAGCGTGCGGGAGGGGAAGACCGCGAGCCAGGCGAAAACGCGATAGCGGTCGATATCGAGCGTCGCCGGAATGTAGAAGATCGACAGGATCCCGAGCAGCAGGCCCGCAAATCGCGGCCAGATCAGCTGGTTGACGGTGATGCCGAAGAGACCGAGAATCCACTCCGGACAGAAGATGAGCGGAAGGACGAAGGCGAAGTTCAGAAGGATGCCGATCCAGACGAGGACCGCATGCCGTGCCTTCCATTTGCTGAGCGAGCGCGACTGGGTCATAGCGTTTTCATATATTCGACAAGGGCGTCTTTTGCCGCGTCCGGCAGGTCCGTGCCGTAGCGATATCCTTCGTGGCCGGTATTGGCGTTGCCGGGCCGCGTCGTGTCGTAGCGAAAGAGATCGCCGCCGGCCGACTGATCCGACCGGTAGCCGACCTTGGCAAAGTCAAACTCGTCGCTGCCGCGCAACCAAACGGGCGGCCGCTTGGCGCTCGGCTCGAGCAGATCGCGCAGGGTCGGCACCGAGCCGTTGTGCAGATAGGGCGAGCGCGCCCAGATACCGTCGAGCGGGTGATTGGCATAGCCGTCCGTCTTGTGGAAACGGCTGAAGCGCCAGGGATAGCCGGCATAGAGCAGGTTCTGCTCGGCGGCGAAATTTTCCGTATAGGAGGTCCAGCGTCCGACATCGGTGCCGATCTCGGCAAGCGGAACCGTCTTGCCAAGGCGCGTGAAGCGCTGCCTGTCGTAGCTGTAGCCGTTGACATCCTTGAAGCCGTGGCAATCGGCGCAATAACGCAGGAAGAGCGTCTTGCCCTCGGCCGCCTTCGCCTGATCGATCCTGTCGGCGGCGGGGAACGGCGGCGAAGGCAGATCCCACATCCAGTCTTCGATGCGCGCGATCGACGCCCGGTCGACCGTCACGGGCGTGACACCGGCGCCGAGTGCGGCACTCAGGTTTCGTTCGGCGACGGAATCGTTGTTGCCGTCCCAATGGAGGTTCATGCCTTCGCGCGGGCGCTGGCGCCAGATGGCGGGATAATCGGAAGAGCCGTTCAGCGCCGCTCCGCTGATATGGGCCTCGTCCATCGGAAAGTTGAATTGCAGCGCCTTGTAGGGATTGAACGTATCCACGCGCCCCGGCCCCCATTGCTCCTGGCGCTTGACGAAATCGAGCTGGGTGCCGAGGTCGAGGAAAGCGCTCTTGACCCTGGGGAAGACGACGTAGCGGTAGATCAGCCGCTCGAGGATATTGAGGTCGCCGCCGACCTCGGGGGCGTCGATCGTCGCAATCAGCGCATCCGCGGTAAAACCGGGATCGCGGCCGACATCGATGAAGAAACCGATGAATTCCTGCAGGCGCAAATTGTTGGACGGCGCGCCGGGAATGAGATGGCGAACAGGATCGCCGGGCAGACGATAGGTGCCGACATGGCAGACGGAACAGTTGAGCCAGACCCGCTCGACGCCTGAGACCACGCGGCGCGACATCCCGATCGGAAGGTCGTCATCCGGCTTTTCGTAGAGGAAGCCGAAACGGCCCCAGCCTTCCGGCCCGAGCTTGTCGGCATACATGACCGGCAGGGCCTTGAAGACCCAGTAGGGCGGCCCCGTCGCCGTCTCGCTGCCGATCGAACCATGCATGAAATGGTCTTTCGGACTGACGAAGGCGACAACATACTGGTTGACGAAGACCAGATAGTAGACGAGCCCGAGCAAGATCAGCACGACGATCGCCAGCCACCAGCGCCGGTGGCGGGCAACGGCAATCTCGACGGGCGTCTTGCGGTCGTTGTCGCGGCTCATGGGTCCACTCCGAATGCGCGGGCGATGGCGCGTTTCACTGGAAGGTCGGCGGCTCGTAAACGGACATGACCTGCTTGATCATCCTGTCGTAACGCTCCTCGAAACTGTTCCCGTCGAAGCGGCTGAGGTCATAGCAGCCGAGCGGGTTTTCGAGGTCGTTGAGAAGACACCTGTTGCAATAGGTGCATTCCTTTTCCGGGCCGTTCTGCCTGGTCAGGATGTCCGGCAGGTCATTGTTGGCAACCAATGGACGCGCCATGGTCACACCGTCGCAAGCCCTGGAGCGGATCGCGTCGGCGATCCTGTCGGCATGCTGGAATCCGCCCGTACAGAGAACCCTGATGTCAGGATCGATCTTGCCGATCTCTTCGGAGACAGCGCGCGCATAGTCGAGGTTGATGCCCTCGATGACCTTGCCCCGGCGCCACCGCCACAGCGCCTGGAAGGCGCGCCCCAGGATCGGATTGGAAAAGATCGCATAGTTCATCGGCGCCCGCGTGCCCTGCGAGAGCATGCCGTCATACCAGCGATGCAGGTCGTTCAGCGGCAGGTCGCCGGCCGGATTGCGCGGATGGGGGAAGGTCGAACCGCTCGATATATGGAAGGAATCGACGCCCTTGCCGCCGTCGAGCAGCATCGTACAGATCTTCACCGTCTCGTCGAGCGTGTTGCCCTTGCCGATCCAGGGATAGAGCCAGTCATTATGGTCGACGCCGTTGATCTTCATCTGCAGGTGAAAATCCTGGCCGACCTCGCGGCGAATCGCCCTGACGATCTCAAGCACGAAACGTGCCCTGCCCTCCCAGCCGCCGCCATATTCATCCGTCCGGTCGTTGATGCCGGAGCTCAGGAACTGAGTCAGCAGATAGCCGTTGGCGCCGTGAAGCTCGACACCGTCGAGCCCCGCCTGCCGGGCGCGCCGCGCCCCTTGCGCGAACTGTTCCACCACCTCGGCGATTTCGGGTTTCGTCATCGCCTGGGCGAGCAGTCCGTGGAAATAGTCGCTCTTGTTGGTCGAGCTCAAGCCCTTGTTGAACAGGTTCTCGACGCCGCCCATGTCCTGCTGGCGGCCGGAATGGCTGAGCTGCATGATGAACCGACAGTCATAAGCATGAACGCGATTGCCGACTTCGCGCCAGAACGGGATCTTGTCGTCATTGTCGATCATCGCGTAGCGCACGAGGATGCGGCCGCGCACCGAGACCGGCGTAAAAGAGGAGATGATGCAGCCGATGCCGCCGCGCGCAAACTTCTCCTCCCAGTTCAGTCGAGCGTGGCCGCCATGGCCGTTATAGTCGTCGAACTGGCCGGAAATATTCGATCGGAACAGCCGATTCTTGACGCGCAGGGAACGGAACGTCAGTTCGTTGAAAATAACCGCCGCGTTATCGGCATGTGTATACTGACTGTCTGGATGCATGCGGGGCTTATCCAAAGTAACGTGCCGCGGCAACGAGAGAAAAGGAAAAGAAACCGAAATGCACTGCTGACTGTATAACTTTCAGGTGTGAGCGACGGTAATTCAATCCTATGTAGTTTGCAAATGGATTTCGGACAGCGACGAAATTTGAATACTTGCGATTGCAAATTTCCCGCATTACTGAACATTCGGCTTGAAAGGACCCATTGCGCTGCCGCCGGCAAGTCCTTTACCCGCTGTCGACAAGGCGTCCCAAGCGCGTGACAACCGCGGATCGCCGGGATCTGCGCAAAGCGTTTCGGTTACGAGAGCTTGGCGAGATTTTACGCGTGCGGATACACCAACATATTGAAATAACTTGTAATTTTATCGTCACCCCTCCGTCGGGAAGCAGCCTTTTTGGCCTGGGTCGCTGGCAGCACGGCGTCAATGACAGAGAGGCGCGCCGAGCCGCACGCCGGAGGACAGGAGCATTTAGGCGCCTTCCATGGCGTCGCAACCGCCGGACTTTTGCACGTTGACCAGGCGGTCCTTTGCCGGCTCATGGCGTATCAATGCAGGACAAGGCCGCGCTGGTCAGTGACCTGACAGGGCGTCGCGTAAGCCCATGATGCTTGCCGTTTACGGCATTTGATTAATATTAATGCACCGATTCCTGTGATTTGTACTGTTAATTCTCTTTAAAATTGCATTGTATTCGCGCGCCACTCTGTTAAGACTTCAAGAGGATTTCGACTTGGCCGCGGGTTGAGAAGGATGTGGGGTTGGTGTCATCTCAAGCATGCCGATGCGACCCGGTCCAGCGGCCGATTGTCTGGTCGTGCTGCGGGAGGCGTCGATGCCTTTTACTCCCGCGACGCTGATGGTCGCGCCTCGCGGGCAAGGCAGCGTTTGGATGTCGCGACGGCCTCATCGTGGCGATGCGTGACGGGCGGAACGTGGCCTGCCGGAACCGGCGGGAACGAAGCCAAAGATGGAGAAGGATGTCGGATGAGGCTGATTGCATCTTTCCTGATCGTCATGGCCGCAAGCGTCGGCCATGCTGCGGCAGAAGATCTTGAGATCGGCGGGCAGAAACTGGCCGTGACCGGGTTCGGCATCTCCAAAAGCACGAGCGGACGGCTCGTCAACGTGCTGGCCGACGACCCGCTTGCACAGGCCCAGAAGACGATCAAGGGCGTCTATATTCCGGCCGGAACCCGGCTGGCCTTTCTCGATCGTTCCTATCGTGACACGCAAGGCCGCATGTGGAACCTCGTTTCAACAGAAGACGGCATTCTGGCCTATGTCCGGGCCGGCATGAATGGACGCGGCTCGCAGTACTGGACCCAAGACCAGATCGGCAAGTTCTTCGCCGCAGGGGCGGACCAGATTGCCGTCGTCCAGGCGCCGCAGACGATCAAGACGGACAAATACGGGGCCATTTCGCTGACCGCCTCGGAAATTTACCGTGTCGATCCGGAGGCGCCCCAGGACAATGGACAGGTACCCCTCGTTCTCGATCGGTCGAAACTCGGGGATGCCTGGAGCGCCAACCAGACGATCTTCGTTCCCGAGCAGGTGGTTGCCCTGATCTCTCCGGAGACCTTCAGGAATGCCGGCGACCTGGAGCAGCCGTTCACCGAGTACGACCCGGCTCGTGAGGTTCTTTCGGCGGTCGATACTGCGCTGCAGACGAAGACCTTGCCCGATGCAGCCGCCGTGCGCAGGCGGGTTCAGGACTTTCTGACCAGCCGTTTCATTACGAGCAAGAGCTGCGAGAGCGAGATCAGCTTCGGCCTGGATGCCGAGGCCGATGCTGCGCTGGGCTTGAGCGGGCTGTTGTCTCCGGTCGAGGCGAAGCTCAAATTGACGGGGTCGATCGCAGGCGCAACCAAATACGACAAGGGCGAGGAATTCGATATCGTCCGCGTGCGCCAG
>Ga0102589_1001223_pt1 | contig 37376 bp, 23 predicted proteins | sample AraplaMF_Col_mLB_FD_76858 | JGI IMG/M metagenome (GOLD analysis project Ga0102589, IMG submission 76858) | Arabidopsis root microbial communities from the University of North Carolina, USA - plate scrape MF_Col_mLB | ecosystem: Host-associated > Plants > Roots > Endosphere | place: USA...
TTAGTCAATATATCAAGTACCGCCTCATTTATTCGATCATAGTAGCCATCCGCGAATGGACAATCTTCCTTGCGGCAGCTCACCTGATCCTGAAAACAAATTTTCTCCTTGGCCGTGATGGTTACGGTATGCATCTGCAATCCTTGCGACTGCATCAGGGAGAACGTCTCCTCCGCTGCTGTACGGGTAGTCGTCTTGGCGGTCAAATAGAAAAACTGCTCAAGCTGTCCCGTTCCCATTGCCTTTACTGCAGGAAACGTTGTCGAGATCGTCTTTCCGATCCCTGTGGGAGCTTTGGCAAATAATTTTACTCCCTCTTCGATCACTTTATAGACCGCTCCCGCCAATTTACGCTGTCCAGCCCGATAATTAGTGAAAGGGAACTCCAGCCCGCTGATGCTTCTGTCCCGTGAAATCCGGTGTTCGCGAAGCATCCGCGCATAAGAAGCGTAATTCTCCACCACATCCCGTACAAATAACTCCAAATCCGCAAAAACTGCTTCCTGCTGAAACCGTCTTTGTTCGCCCGTTACGACTTGTACGTAGGTCAATTGGATTTTCATTCGAGCAGGTTCATGCTCTCTGGCGTACATATAGGCATAGCATTTAGCTTGAGCCCAATGAACCGGATAGGTATCCTCCAGTGTCTGCGGGATCTCGCCAGAAGTCGATTTAATCTCATCGATGACGACGGATCCGTCTTCTTCTACTAACAACCCATCGCAGCGCCCGTCTATGACAAACAACAGATCTCCGCAAGGAATCTCTGCCGATAAATATACTTCTTTCTGATCCGCCTCACCGTAAGTTCGCTGCACCTGCTGATGCGCTTTAGTCCCCTCCGTCAGTGCCGTTCCCGCTCTGAATCCACTATCCAAATCCCCGCTGCGGTACACGTACTCAACCAAAGGCCTCACAGCGATTTTCACTTGATCCTTCATCGCTTCACCCGCTGACTTTCGCTATAGAACATTTGTTCCATAGTATACCATAAAACTGCTACTTCTCCTTACTTTATCGAACCTTTTTCAACATATCCTTTCTTCACAAAACAACAGCGCCCCCTCATTCATTATGAACGCAGGGACGCTGTCAACTCATTAATCACGAAGTTCGATTTTTAGAGGCTTTTTCATCTGCACCAGCGCCTGTTTCTGCCGCAAATTCCGTATCAAGATTTGGAACACCTAATTTCTTTTTTACTTGCTTGGAATTATGCTTCGCATCATTCTTCTTGTTCATCACATTACACCTCCTCATGTCATGAGAGCCCGTAATTATCTGAGCGGTTTGAGAAAACCCCTGTTTCCTCAAGTAGTATTATGTATTGAGCAGCTTCACCCTATGCGTTATTCATAAAAGACTTGTTCTCTTACACTGGTAAACTCATAGTAATATTTCTCGCAGAAAACCCCATTTCTTCGTAGAGTTGAATAGCATGGTTCTCTGCAAAGACACCCAGACGAATTTCAGGGTATCCTTCTAGTTTTAAATGGTCAATGGCATTTTTCATTAACTGCTTAGAAATCCCTTTTCCCCTGAATTCATGCGTCACATAAAGTTCATAGATAAAGCCAATCACCATATCGGTAAATTGGTCTTTACTCGCCCCAATTAGAATCCAGCCCATTAACTTAGAATCTTCTGTTGCTATTAAGTAATAACAACCCTTCTCCAAAAGCGGCTCAATAAGTCGTTTAATTTTCTCATCAGTAGGTTTTACTCTGCCCATTGTCCCTTCAAACAAGGCTTGAGGTGAAAGCATCATAATTTCTTCAAGTTCCAAAATGTTCGGTTTCCTAATTTCCATGTTGTATAGTTCGTTCCTTTCATGTATTCGTAATATATTTAAAGCAATATACTTTTATCCAGTTTTAAACATACCAACTGTTATAAAGTTTGCCTTTTTACAGGGTTCCAACACCATAGTTCGTTTTCGAAGGTTTTTGTTCAATTGTTTATGCAACTCTAAAAAGCGGAACCAGGACAAGTAGTGTGGAATACCTTTTTGCCTCGCAAATGCTTTGTAGTTTGTGGCAGAATCGGTGCAAAGGACAACCTCTTTTTCAAGACACGACACCCATTCAGTGTTTGGTTGATTTCATCGGCAGTGGTGCGTCCACGTCCAGCAACTTTTGACAAAACGTTTCCGTTTCGGTCATGAGCGACAACCACGCTGATTTGCTCTTTGCTGATGCCACGTTTGCGAGGTTTACGATGCGTGACGGATTTCTTGCCTTATCGCTTTCTAAAAAGTACGTTTCGTCGCTCTCGATGATGCCTTTCAACGTAGAAAAGCCAATTGAACGCAATGCAATTAAAATCTTGTATCGCCAATAGAGAGCAGTGGAAACGTGGATTTCCAATTCTTCTGCGATTTTTGGCAACGTAACCCCATCTACCATCATTTGAAAGTATTTTAGCCATTTGTGAGGATAATGGTTCCTGAAATCGGGGTTTGCCGTCATATCATTAAATGATTTTCCACAGCCTTTGCAGATGTATCTCTGACGGGAACGATATTTGCCGTTACGTTTGTTGTTGACACTACCACAATGGACACACGCCAAGCCACTGCTGAAACGCACTTCCCGAATTTCTCCAACCATATTGGCAATGTCCTCTTTGGGTTCAGGGAAAAGCGTATCTTTAATGGCTTGAAACAATGAATGTTGTTCAGACTTAGGTAAATCGCTAAAATCGCCATAAACAGCCTTCCAGTCCATGTGCTATAACTCCCAACAGACAAACCTTTTAACCTAATTATAACAGAAATATAGCAACAATATATCAGAAAACAGCCTTTGCATAACTGCTTCTTTGTCACCGAGGGCAGCAGCCGAGGCGTGAATGTGATGTTACCCTTAACGATTTCTACCTACACTTTCAACTTCTAATGTACTGTTTGGTTGTTTTGATTGTCTAACAAGTTTTCCTCCTACAAAGTATCTACCGTATTCCTTAATTGTTTTTTCGATTTCGATTTCAGTTGGAATCTCTTTTATTCTCCAAGTTAAAAAATATGCTTCTACTTTGCCGCCATAGAAAACCCAAGAGAAAAATCTCTTTGCAAATCTATGTGCTCCCTTAGCTCTAAACCTATTCATTGATTCCTTATCTCTCCAAATTGTAACCGTTTGACCAATTCCCCCCTGCAATTGCCCTGAGAGTTTCGCATATATTAGGTTTTCATTCTTGGTGAGTTGTTTCTTTACAAATTCATTTACAATACCATTTATTATTATTCTGATAAAATCAAATTTCTCTCCACGAGTTACTGAGATAATTGCATTTCTAGGCAAATCTGTGTCACTTTCACCTAATGTAAATGTGGCTCCGTATTTATTGTTTGGATCTGGATGCTTTCGCCATACCTTCATAAAAAGCCCCTCCAATTATACGTTCAGGACTTTCGCCTAACGTTTTGTATTCACGAAACGCCCCAACCTTAGATTGCTCTTATCTAAGGCTGGGGCGTTTATCGCCTGAGCCTCTTCCATGATTATACATTTGGCAACCAAGAGGCAGTAGAACTGATGCATGAATACTTTGTTAGCAGATGTCCCTGACTTATTCGGTTCATACCACTTCTGTCCTTTTTCCATGTTAGATACCCAAAATTGAGTAGTCATTTCAAAAATCATTGATATCCCACTACAAGTTCACGCTTGAATCATCAAGGATTCGTTACGTTACCGTCAGCTAGTGCGCCTGCTCGCTTAGAATTTCTGTCAAGTAAGGGTTCAAGAATACGCCCGAAGGATCAAGCTCTTGTCGAAGGCGAAGAACTTCATCCCACTTCGGATATATCGTACGTAGCTGCTCTGCGCGCATCGTGTGCATCTTGCCCCAGTGCGGTCTCCCGCCATTCCGTCTACATATCTCCTCTACTTTGGCAAAATAGTCGGCATACTCCATCCCACTGTACATATGTACAGCGATATAGCCAGAATCACGTCCATTCGCCGGACTGAGCCATATATCGTCTCCCTGAACATAACGGCATTCGATTGGAAAATGAACAGCAAATTGATTCCGATCTACTGCATCACGTATTTCCTCAAGTACAGTTCGCATGCGGTCTGCCGGTACACTGTACTCCATTTCATTAAATCTAACCAGCCGCGGCGTCGCGAAAATAAGGTGACTATGCCCCACTTCCTGTACATCCGGTACGCTTGTTGCTGATAATCGGCTTATTGGCTTGCAAAGACGCGGAATGAAACGGCAGCATTCCGACAATAACCAGAATAGTGCATTCTCCAGCAGCATGACTTTCCAGTAACTCCAGCGGCTTGGCGTTCCGGGAACCTCATCCGTCTTATTAGTCAGTTTTACTTGAGCGATATCCGTATAAGGAAACCAAAAAAATTCGAAATGACGGTTTTCCTTTTTGAATAGATCAAGCTGTTCAAGGCATTGGGAGAATGGCATTTTGCTGCTTGTATAGCGGAGAGCGTACGAAGGTACAACGCGAAGCTTTACCTTAACGATAATCCCGAACATCCCTAGTGACACCTGCATCGCCCGAAAAAGTTCTTCATCCTGCTGGGCTGAGCATTCGAGGATTTCCCCTGCCGCTGTCACTACCGTCAAACCTACCACTTGCGTTGCGAGACTCCCGAGCCGCTCCCCTGTCCCATGTGTTCCTGTACTGATCGCTCCTGCTATGGATTGCGCATTAATATCGCCCAGATTCTCTTGCGCGACCCCATAGTCATGCAATTCTTTCCCGAGACGGTCCAACTTTGTTCCACCCCACACCTCGGCAATCCCCTTCTCCGAATCAATAGCAATCACACCCTGCAATTGATCCAAGGAGACCAATACATCATCGGTCTGGACGAGTCGGGTAAATGAATGTCCGGATCCAACAACACGCAGCTTCCGTCCTTCGGCGGCACATTCCTTAACAATCCCGACTACCTCTTCTATGCTGCCCGGATATACAATGCTTCTTGGCAATCCGCGTACGAGTCCTGACCAATTGCGCCATACTTTCGAATTGCGTTCCTTCAAATTTACAGAAAGCATAGTCCGTCCCCCCGATATGTCGTTGTCTTGCCAACGATACTGCCATTCGAAATGTAGTAGAGATGTGCGAATCGCTCACATAACTCTCCTGCTTTGCTATGACGCATGAAGATCGGATCGCCGAGTTTCAACTTCTCTAGCCCGTTGTAGCGGATCGGCGTCTGGACTTCGCCTGCCCCTTCCATCGTAAGAAGTGCCGTACCTTGCGGCAGGTATGGACGCGGCAGTTTGTCGCTGCCTGCAGCACCCGAAGCCGTGTATCCGCCGCCCAAGCAAGTGTAGAGATCGCCGCGCGGCTGACGCACGATCTCGATCGCATACCCTGCGGCGGGCAGCAAGGTGAAGTCCCGATAGTGGTCGAACAGACCGGGCGAATAGAACCCCGAGCCGGCTGTAATCTCGGTGACGTCCGGCTCCATGCTGCTTGTATGCAGGCTGCCCGTGCCGCCTGCATTCACGAACCGCAGCGGTGGAATGCCCAGGCGCTCGATCGCCGCGACCAGCTCGGCTCGCCTGGCAGCGGCTTCACGAATTGAGCGGCGCTTGAGCAACCGCACGATCGCGTTCTTCAGCGCCTGCCCAGGCACACGGTCGCCTAAGCCTGCGACCTGCGCTTCATAGCCCATGAGCCCGTCGAGCACGACGTGCTTCGACTGCGCGATGCGCTCGAGGAGGCTGAGCGCCGCAGCTGTAGAGCGTATAGGCGAGCGCCATACGCCGAAATGCAGCCCAGGGACATCGATCGACATATCGATGTCCACACAGAGCGGCAGCCTCACACCATATTCGGCGGCTGCCGCTTCCGCCTGCTCGACATGCGTCTCGCAGTCGACCATCAGCGTGATGCTGCGCCCTTCACGCTGATGCATGGCGACGGACTCAAGTAGTCGTCCGTCCGCCGCAGGGTATCCTAGCAGCAAGTCTGTGAATCCTTGCTGCGCGAGATAGAGTGCTTCGGGCACCGTGAAGCACATGATCCCTTGAAACTGCGCATTTGCCTGTAGAATGCGCCGAAGCACATCAACAGAGCGGATCGATTTGCTCGCAATGCGGACTTTTTTTCCATTCGCCCTATGAAGAACGCTCTGAATATTCTGCTGCAACAGATCCAGATCAACGAAGGCAAAGGGCATCGGAAGCCCCGTGCAGACTTCTTTATAGTAACGATAATCACGCACTCTACTCGACCTCCTTTGTCTGGAAGATACACGATTTCTTATATTATTATTTAAGATCCTTTGAATTTATTATTTCTAGATTCTAAGGCCATTTCTTATACGAAAAGACCCAGCCTTAGATAGCTCGTATCTTAGGCTGGGTCTGAATTTTTCTACATCATATAAAATGAACACATAATGGGCTCCCTTTTTATGGATTAAAGAACACGTTGGATTATACTACCCTTTTCTTAACCCCATTACTCAGTCTGCATCATTTTTTTTAGGCATAGTTCCCTGTCCACCTAAAGTTATTACCATAAGGTCCAGTTTTGTCTCAACCGAAAATGTGAAATTGAAAACCGTCTTCATTTACGTGAAACAATATATGTTCTTATCATTGGTTTTTGACAAAAACATATATCGTGAGAATAAAAAAAAGCCGCAACTATGCGACTTTTAAGCATATACGTTATTCTCACCCGACAATAGTTAGTAATGTGGTTTTAAATAGTTGCAAAGGCGATCTGCATTTTGATAGTCATCAACAATGATGATTACTTAGCCATACGACCAAGATAATGTGTGTAGTCACTACTTCAAAGTGCTCCTATTTTATTACCGAAGGAGATTGGTTTTCGCCAGTTCGATGATTTCGTTGCCTTGCCCGTTCAAAACGGCTTTCAGCATCCACATCGTAAATCCGCGTGCCTGCTCGAAGTTGATCTTCGGCGGCATAGCCAGCTCCTGACGATTGACGACGACGTCCAGCACTACCGGACCGCTGTGTTCGAACGCTCGGCGAACGGCGCTTTCCAAGTCATTCGGATCCTCGACCCGGATTCCTTCGATTCCCATAGCTTGGGCCAATACCGCAAAGTTTGGATTGTCGAGTTCCGTTCCGAATTCTAAAAAGCCGGCTGCTTTCATTTCCAATTCCACGAATCCAAGCGCACCATTATTAAAGACAACAATCTTGATCGGGAGCTTATGCTGACACAGGGTCAATAGATCTCCGAGCAGCATGGTTAGTCCCCCGTCCCCCGACAGTGATACGACCTGGCGTCCCGGCTGTGCAACCTGCGCCCCAATCGCCTGAGGCATGGCGTTCGCCATTGTCCCGTGATTAAACGAGCCAATAAGCCTTCTTTTTCCATTCATCCTCAAGTATCGGGCTGCCCACACAGTCGGCGTCCCAACATCGCAAGTCAAAATGGCATCCTCATCTGCGAGATCGCTGATTACCTTCATGAGGAATTGCGGATGAATAGGCGCTCGGCCGGGATCTGCAAGCTTGTCCAGCTCCTCGCGGACTTTGGCATAATCTGCAGCAAAGTGCTGCAGATGATCAGGGGAGTGCGGTTCCTCTAACAGGGGTAACAGCATTTCGACCGTCGTCTTTACGTCTCCGCACACCCCGTATGCGAGTGTCGTTCGCCGGCCTAGTCGGGAGGAATCCAAATCAACCTGAAGGATGGTCGCTTCTTGCGGATAAAATTGCCGGTATGGAAAATCGGTACCCAGCATGAGTAAGACATCGCATTCCATTATGGCGTGGTAGCCGGAAGAATAACCAATGAGACCGGTTAATCCGACGGAATACGGGTTGTCGTATTCCAGATATTCTTTTCCTCGCAGCGCTATGACCATCGGGGATTGCAGCTTCTCGCACAGCTTCATGAGCGAAGCATGAGCTCCCGCGCAGCCGGCACCGCACAGCAAGGTGATCCTCTTGCCTTTGTTTAAGTAGTCGGCAAGTGTCATCAATTCGTCTGTAGAAGGACAGACAATCGGCCGGGTGGAATGGATGACGCGTTCCGGAACGGGGCTTTCGTCGTATTCGAAAGCGGCTACATCACCTGGAAGAACTAAGACAGACACTCCCGACCTTGCCGTCGCGGTTTGCATCGCCATCATAACTGCTCGAGGCATTTGCTTCGGTCCAGTTACGACTTCACAAAAGAAGCTGCATTCCTGAAACAACATGTCCGGACGGGTCTCTTGAAAGAAGCCGCTGCCGATTTCACTGCTAGGAATATGAGCGGCAATCGCAAGAACTGGCACCCGGTTTCGATGGCAATCGTACAATCCGTTAATGAGATGCAAATTACCTGGTCCGCTGCTACCCGCGCATACGGCGATTCCTCCGCTGAGGGTGGCATCCGCGCCCGCCGCGAACGCTGCGACCTCTTCGTGGCGGACATGGATCCATTCTATTTTTCCGGAACGACGAATCGCATCGAGCAAGGCATTGAGCGAATCGCCGATAATGCCGTAAATTCGCTTCACGCCGGAGTTCAGAAGGGATTCCACAATGGAATCCGCTATCGTTCTTCTCAAGGGAATCTCTCCTTATTTGTTTTTATTATATTGCCATAATACGAGCAGCCTATTCTTGATTTCACATCGATTTAAGCCTGAATCAAGAAGAAAGCCCGACAATCCACATCTCGGGTTTGTTGGGCTTCAATCTTCGATTAAGTAGTCAAATCTCGGTCATTTAATTTCCACTTGTTGGTATATTCGCGTTAGGACAAAAAAGAAAGAGCTGCAAATGCAACTCAATGATTTTAATTAAAGCACCGACTACTACAACTCTTGTGTCTGTTTACATTTTTTGAGTCCGATAATACTTCCTAGAATCGTGAAAATAGCAGTTCCTACGATAACTATCATTAATTCGTTGTCTCCGAAATGAAAATACGAAGTAAATGAATTATTAACAAGTCTTATAAAAAGAACTGTTGCGTAGAATGTAAAGAAACCGATAGTTGCTCCAAGTGTAAAACCACTGATATGCAACCAGCTGTTATATTTCTTTAATAAGAAATGAGATAAAAACACAAGAAGAATTGGCATTAACGGACTATAGAGATCAATACCGCCGTCGTTAACTAGTTGTATAACTTTGATAAACCAAAAGCCGATTATTGTCCCAAAAAGTATCGGTTTGATAGTTATTTTTTTAATTAAAAAATAACAGATAATAAACGAAACAATCACGATAATAGGTGTCCAAATGATGTAATTAAATAAGAAAGACCAATCATCTTTACCACTTAAATACTGATAAATTTCTGCTATAGAAAAAGATGCGAGAATTGCGGCAATAGCAGTGACTAAATAAGTTGTGACATTTAAAAATAATTTCAATTTGGTTACTCCTTTTGATTTTCGTTAAAGGCTGTTTTCCATTGATCCAATCTATTCCACGGAATACTTTACCTATCAAATCTTAACAATATATTTCCTTATTTTATATATGTAATTTTTCCCTCTCCCAATTAAACTGCCTGTTCGTTTAGTTTCCTTTCATCTTATACTCGATAGCAGAAGCGTTTATTTCTCTTACTGTGATACGAACCTTGGCAAGTGAAGTTAGACTAGCATATATTACTGGAAAAAGGAGGTTATTCTATGCATCCTAATAACAGTAAAACTGCTAAAACACGCAAAGCTAGTGCAGTTATTTCGCAGCGAAGACCACCGTTTTGTTTAGGCTGTTCACAGTATGCTCAGACTGCAATCAATGGCGCGATAAAGGATTTACGAGCAGCAAAGCGATTTCTTTCTCGTGGGAGATTTGAACGGGCTGAAACTGCTCTAGCTAATAGCCTCCCAGACATTGCCAAGGCAATTCGTAATATTAATCGTATAGAACGCCATTAAAAAGGAAGCTATTGATATTCTCACCTCTAATAAGAATAATCCTCCCATCAGTAGAGCCACTCTCTCTTGGGGCGTCTTTCCACGCCCTAAGCAGTAAAGGTCGAATATTTCGCCTCACTTATGGTACGGTTTCCACGCTGCCGGTAACGGCATGTTTAAAGGCCATCCTTTGCCGGATGGCCCTTTCTTTTTAGAACATGATCGTACTTCCCTATGTGTAATTTAATGGATATTGGTAAAGCTATTTGAAAATGAAGATAAGGAGAATCCTTATGACTGAAAAACCGATCATTGTTTACTTTAAATCTCCGGAACAAGCGAAGAAAGCTCTGGATCAAATGAAGAGCGAATTTGAAGTAATCGAGTCCGAAATTGATCGTTTTGACGGATACCCTGGAAGTGGGTATGACCCCAGTAACCCTATTACTGGAGATATTCCAAGTCTGAGTTCGATTACACTCAACGGCAACTTTGGACGCGATTCCGGCATTTTAGCTGCCACAAGTACAAGTGCAAGCGGTATGAGTTCTGGTGGGGCTATGGTATCTGGCTTCGATATCATACTCACTGCAAAATAATGGCGATAGAGCTATGCAGATTGCAAAGGAATGCGGTTGTTTGAATTTGGAATCAAACACACCTTATTGAGCTAGAAAGCCAGTTGCCGATATTCAATCAGTAACTGGCACCCATCCACAATCCTATCTTAATTTTCACGTTTTCGCTTCTCAAAGCGGTTAATTGCTCGAATTGCTCAGGCGATGTCTGAGAGGCTGTTAGCCAACGCATCTTCAGCACGCTCAAATTTCCCACGGGCAACAAGTCGCTTCGCTGCTTTCAAATCCCGAATTGCTCCATTGATCGCTAACGTACAGCTATTGCAAGCTGGGGCGGGGGCCGTCGCTCTCATTTAGAGTTCCTCCTTTTGATTTGAACTTCCTTCCCGATCACCGCATTCTCAATGCACACTTAGCTTGATTGATACCACTTCGTAACTAGCAGATTCCTTCATAAGAATCTTTAGTCATAGACAAGATTAGCAGATTGCGCAACAGACAGCTTCAGCGGTGGAGGAGCAGCCTCCCTTACTGCCGCAATGGACTTTGAACGGAACAACTGCTCTCTTGTTGAAAAAGCCATTTACAAAAAAATTGTTGTTCTTCCATGAAACTAATGCATTGCTAGCGCTGGTTATGCCCTTCACTTGTTACAGGATACCCACAATATATTCCTCTGCAGCTGGCCAGGTATAGTTAATTACCCAAATGGCTCCTATTTTTCCGAAGCTGAAGGTCGAAGAAGCTCAACAACTGAAATAGCACGGCTGGGAAAGGATTCCGTCCTTATGAGAAGATGAAATTGGAAGTCGCTCAATAACTCGGGAATCAACTCCCTCAGGACGGTTATATAGGCTCATCGATTCACCTGATAAAAGTATTATGTACACGTTCTGATTTCATAAAATAGGGAATCCAAATTGCACATGTTATTACAGATTTCACTATATCCCTTAATGAGCTTCCATCTTCCAGTTCACTCGCTAAGGGAATTTGAATTACTAATAGATAATCAATTACCCCAATGATTAAACTAACACTATAAAAAATTATCATTAGCCGAGGTAATGTGGACTTCTTTCTATAAAAATTAATGAGTATAAATATACAGAAGAATAAAAATAGCACATTATATATCGCCTCGAAAATAAGTACAGGTTCCCATAAAGGATGGTAATATTGTGATGTTGATGACGTTAGTACTTCCCATGTATCGGATCTGAATGCAGGTAATGAATGCTGGAATAGTTGCACCGTTAATAGAATCATCGTTAAGTAAAGACCGATTTGTACGAGAATCAACCAGCCTCCTAGCCCAGATATACCTAATGGCAGATGGTCATATTTCTGTTCTTGAACATTTGTCTCCATTGAGAAAACTCCCTTTTATCTCAGTTTTTCTATCTAAATTCTTTAATTCCATTTTCAAAAGCTTCTTGGTCATTATGATCTAACCCATGTAGAGCTTCCTGCAAAGCAAAGGTACTTCTATAAAAATGAACTCGTTCTGAAATTTGCCTTCCATTCGGGTACAAATTCGTGCATATTTCAAAAAACTCTTCTCCATAGCTGGAGAGAATTCCCGCAAAATCATATGCTGGATCCCCAAGTCCGGAACCTCCGAAGTCAATTATTCCTGCAATCCTGTTTTCTTTTGGATCCCATAAGATATTACTTGCTCCAAAGTCTCCATGGATAAAGGTTTGCTCCAAATTCTGATTATATGTATTATTCAAAAATCCATTAAAGTTTTCTACTACTTTTTCTTGTGCATCTCCTCGCATAAAAGGAAAGAGTTTCTCTTTAATTCCTACATATAGATTTTCTATAGTTCTATGTACACTTTCATGTTGTTTTTGAGAAACAAAAGCTTTCGGCATATCCATAGAGTGAAGTTCAATTAGAAAAGTAACAAGTTGTGAGGCAATTGTATTCGTAAGATTTTGACTTTTGATATTAAACAGTTCTTCCTTCCAAAAAGGAGAACCCTCAATTAGCTTATAGCCCATGAAAGCCTTACCTACCACCATTTCATCAAAAGATTTATAGGCTGGATAGGGAATCGGTATCGCTACAGTTTTACTGATAGATTCCAATAACTCCGTTTCTCGCTTTAATTTTTCTAATCCTTGCTTATATTTAGGAAACCTAAAGACGAGAGATTGATTAAGAATAAATACGTCATTGTTCTGTCCGATCTCATTTTGTTTAACATCTTGAATATGTAAATTTGGGTAAACTTCTTGAATACGTCGAATGAATGTAGAGATCATATTTAAACTCCTTCAATTACAAATGTTTTTCTAGCTTGAATTTTTGGCTGATTTCCTATAACGTTCTGGTATTCACGAAACGCCACAACCTTAGATAGCTCAATGTTATATGGCGTACTTGCCTTCCTGAATCACCACTAAAGCTTTAAATATTCATGCTTCAAAATACTCATTATTATACGATCGACATATTGACCATTTTTATAGACTTCGTCTCTTAGTATGCCATCCCTCTTGAAACCTGACTTTTCATAACTTCGAATAGCACCAGGATTATCAGCATCTACCGTCAAATACACTTTATGCAGGTTTAGATGCTCGAACGCAAAACCTAGGACAACACCTATCACTTCTGTAGCATAACCTTGTCCCCATACCGTCTTGTCCCCAATCCAAATACCAAATTCGGCATGCTTGGACCAAGGATGGATGTTAAACAATTGGGTGCTACCAATCGGGATACCGTCTTCTTTTATAATGGTAAAATAGACAGCTGACGGATCTGTTTGCGCATACCCCCGTACACGTTCTTTGACTACCGCCGGTGTTAGGGGTATACCACTTCCTGATGGTAACGTTCGGTTAACTATAGGATCGGACAGCCATTCATATCGCTGTTCCCAATCATCTTCAACAACTGGCCTTAATGTTACTCGTTGTCCGTATAGCATACTTCCCCTCCATGCTCCTGAATTGGTACTCGTTTTAGCCTTCAAATATGGATATACCATTTCGGTTTAAAAAGTCTAAAATAATCATGGTCTTCTAACACTCTATCAATCTTATCCATCATTATATTCGTTCTTCTGGTTTAACTTTTATTATCCATACAATCGATGAAATCAGACACATCGCCAAATAAAGTGAATACAATCTCCAGAAAAGATCATCAGGCTCCGAGTCTTTATGATATCCTCTAATCTGACCAATTGAAAAAGGAATGCTAACTTCTGAACTAAACATTCCTACCTTTAGGAATTCATGAATGGGATCACCCCAATCGAATCTATTAAAATCTATTACTCCTTAGAGTTGGTTATCCTTGATGATAAGATTTCCCACATGAAAATCATCATGCTGGAATAGATTTGGCCTATGTCTCATTAATTGTAGATTATCCTCAATGGTGTTATAGGATGTCAGCGCCTTCTTCAAATTACTAACAAATTTATCTTTACAGTCTTAAGCTATCGTATCGTTTTATGGATCGAATTTACTATTAAGTGATGTTACAACTATTATTTTTTACATTAATTTGTGTTTTAACTTTGAGATCGTTTGTTAACTTAATTATATTATCTAAGTTTTTCCCGAAATCTATTAATGCTGTTCCCATAGCAGGTCTGCTTGTAATTATGACATTGCATTTTTGATCACTTATTTCCTTTATATCAAATTGTATCAAGTCTCCCCAAGTACGCCAATTCACTCCTACATTAACTGTAATAATACCTTTATCCTTGTTTAACAGTCCAATTTCACTTTTTTTACACTACATATCGATTCTAAACATACCGCGAATACTTCTTCTTTATTACCTGTTGCTTCAAATTCAATCGAGTTAATTACACTTATTCCCGTTTTATTTAATCCAGCTTCTCTCAAATAAGACCACTCGATATATAAAATTATCAAAGTAAATAGAAGTCCAGATAAAAACCCGAACAATAAACCTAAATTAATTTCTAATGAAAAATTATTGAAAGGTTTCATCGCTCCTAAAATGATTAGAACACTGAAAAAAATTGACGATATAAAAAAGAGCATTATTTTTTGTTTCATTTATGATCCCTCCCATGTTTTAAAGAGTTTTAATGGTTTGCGCTGATTTCGTATAACGTTGTTGTATCTACGAACCCGAGAGGCTTTAGGGAGCGCATGCGACCGGGTTCGACGTACTTAGCCTCGCAGGGGTGTCAGCTGAGTAACTTCTCTGCCTACTACTCCTTGCTAACCAAGGGCAAAGCCCGCAGCGTAGATACGGTGTTATATCATGTATCTGCCTTCTTTAAAATGCTTAGATAGTATCAAAAGAGATGTTTTTTATGTACGTTAGATCTCCATATCGAATCTCTATGGGATACTCTGATAACTCCTGTTTCAGCAAATCAATACTTTCATTTATTTTACTTTTAATTTCTGCCCTTTTGTAAATACTATTTAATACATCCTTTATTGCCCCAAAATTTTCAATTGAACTGCGTACTCCTAATCTCACCATATTATGCTGATCGGTAAAATCATGAAACAAATCTATTAATATAAAACTATCCTTATCATTTCTCTTAAAAAATACAAAAACGTCCCCCTTGCCAACACTATAAGTTCCTTCGCCGTATGATAAATCTTTATTATATAATTCCGTTATATCGAGTTAGATATTGAATTGTCTAATTAATTTTTCAAAACTAGATGCCTCATCTGTATCATCAATCAAATCAAAAAACGGTAAATAAAAAGATATTGAATTTGTAAGTCTCTCGAAGAAGGCGCTGACATGCTGACATCCTATAACAATGTGTTCTATTGTGTAATAGTACTGGCCACTAGCCCAAACCATCGCTCAACCCAAATAATGGAGTTAAGTTTATCATAGCCATCTATGCAGCGCGAAACCAGCGCTGCACCTCCTGTTCATATGTTAAAGAAACGAAGTTGGCACTATCTACATACTCGCCAACTTCGTTTTAATTGATTTAGTCTCCACAATGGTGCCATGTTAGTTACATACACGAGTTACACTACAAGCGCTGAGCCGGATAGAATATCTTTGATAATCATAGAGTTTGCTTCCACATGCTCCACGTTCAACATCGATTCATGTCCTCCGATACCTTGATGAATAACGACTTTTCCCGAGGTCGCCGAGTGCCATTCTACATAATCGCGATCATAATCCCCGTCTGTCGAAGTTGTAGAACGTATAAGATGAATGTCTGCTTGTATGGTGCCGATATTTTCCAGATTATAGAAGTATGTAAGAAACCGCTGCAACCTCCCTCGGTCTTTTTCAGCGAACTGATAATCTTGGAAGATTGGGCTGGCCAAATACTGATCGCAAATTTCCTCCAGCAGCGCTTCAGAAGGAGAACTGGCTTCTTTCTTGCGGTAAGCATCGAGAAGGATGAGTTGGGAGACCCGATGACCGGCCGCTTCCATCGCTTTGGTCACCTCGAAAGCTAAATGTCCACCTGACGAATAACCTAGCAACGAATAATCACCTTCGGGCTGCTGGTCGGTTATCAGCGCAATATAATGTTCCATATGGTGCGGGTGATCGATATAATCAAGCGAATAGACAGACATTTTGTCCAGTTGTTTGCCAAGTTCGAAGTAAATCATCCCCAGACCGCCCAGCGGTGAAAAGCAAAAGATGGCCTTCTTCCCCTTCTTATTCATCAACATAATGGATTTCGGTTCGATCCGGTATGTGTTCAATAAATATGAGGCCATGCTTCTGACCGTTGGGGTTCCCAAAATGACCTGGAGCGGTAAATCGACTTGATATTCCCGACTCACCTGCGAAACGAGCATCATCGCCTTCAAGGAAGTTCCGCCCGCCTCGAAGAAATCGTCCGTCACTCCGATTCTGTGATTGTCCAGAAGATTTTGGCACAATGCGGCCAAACGGTGTTCCCATTGGTTTAGCGCAGCGGCATTTTTCCGTTCGATAATGATATCTTCCGGCTGCTGCAGCGCTTTGCGGTCGACTTTCCCATTATGTGACAATGGCAACCGTTCAAGCGAGATAAAGTGGGTCGGAATCATAAAGCCAGGCAATCGCGCGGAACAGTGCTCTCTCAATTGTTCCGGGGTTAAGAAGTTAATGGGAACGTAATAAGCGCATAGCAATATTTCTTCATTCGCGCCTTCCCACGCAAGAACGGCCGTATCCTCAATATCCGCATGATTGCGCAGCACTTCCTCAATCTCCGTCAGTTCAATCCGATATCCGCGAACTTTTACCTGATCGTCTAATCGGCCGACATATTCCAAGCGTCCATCGTCGAGCCAACGCGCAATATCTCCGGATTGATACATCTTTTCTCCCGGAACGAACGGATCGTCCGCCAATGCTTCCTGCGTCACTTCCGGCAAGTTCAGATATTCTCTGAATAGCCCATAGCCTGCTATCCACAATTGACCTTTCACGCCGATAGGAACGAGCTTGCGCTCTTCATTCAGAATATACACTCTGACATTGGCGATTGGTTTGCCGATCATTAATTTCCGCTCCGGGCCAAGGTTCCGCTCAATAGTCGTAATGATGCTGTTCTCGGTCGGTCCGTATTCATCCGTTAATTCGATTCGCGGAAAAGCTTCCTTGCTTCGCTCCACAAGCTTCGCGGGAAGCTTTTCCCCACCTAATGTCACAACTCGAAGTGTTGATGCATCCTCTTCCCTTAGGCAAACTAACAGCGCGGCATAGAGACTCGGCACACAATCGATATGAGTCACGCGATGTTCCCGGATCGCGCTTCGGAGCATTAAGGGATCTCTTGCATCTTGATCGGATACTAGTACAACTGCCGAGCCTGACATGAGCGGCGGGAATAAACAAGATAGGAACGCATCGAAAGCAAACGAATAGATTTGGAGGACGCGATCGTTCGCGCCAAAATCGTACTCTTCTTTTCGCCATAAAACCGTATTCACAACGTTACGATGCTCAATGAGTGCGCCCTTGGGTCTTCCGGTCGTTCCTGACGTGTATATCACATAGGCCAAATGATTCAATTCGCTTGTTGAAGGCAGGGGTAAACGGTTCGCGGCATCGATCGCGACGTCGTTCAAATCGATTGTAATTCCAGCGAATCTGATTTCCGCCAGGGAACCGCTTGCGAGCAGCACCTTCATGCCACTATCGTCAATCATGAAGCGTTGCCGATCTTCCGGATACTCTGGATCGATCGGCACAAAGGCTCCACCTGCTTTCAGCACGGCTAGTATGGCGATAACCAACTCCGTCGATCTGACAGTGCGGATACCGACTCGATCCTCAGATCCAACGCCGTGTGCGCGTAGAACATGCGCCATTTGATTCGAGCGTTCGTCCAACTCCCGGTAGGTTAGCACATCGCTTTCGTATAAGAGCGCCGGCAGATCCGGCGTTTGTTTGGCTTGGTCGCCAAACATGTCATGAAGTGTTTTCGCTTCCGTCCTGTCGGCTGTTACGAAAAACTGATGCAGTAATTTATGCAAGTTATCTTCAGTAATCATTTTTATGTCACTGACAGGAACAGTACGTACGGTGTCCCCTGCAATCAATTGATCGATAGTGTAAATGAGTTGCTTCTGAAGTTGTTCGATGAACCACGGGTCGTGCAGAGATTCGTTGTAACTGAACTTGATCTGCGCCTCTTCCGGGAACACATGAACGGTCAAACGATGGTCGACTTCTTGCGTATGAAAATCGGCGATTGCAAATCCGAGGCTGTTCATGGATGCCCGATCATCCATGAAATTCCGGTCGATTGGGAAATTTTCAAAGATCAAGTAATGATCGATCACCGTATGCTTCAAATCAGTTGCATGATGAATCTCACGGAAAGGAATGAAATCGTATTTCATCGACGAAAGTGCGTTTAGTTGCACCTTGCGTACGCATTCGGCAAAGGTATCAGAAGAATCAATCCGAATCCGCACGGGAATCGTATTCATGCATAGCCCTACGATCCGGTCAATGCCTTCAATTTCAGCCGTCCTGCCGGATACGATAGCACCAAACACGATATCGTCACTTCTGGTATACGAACGAATTACGAGTGCCCATACCGTTTGAAAGACCGAATTGATCGTGGCCTGATGCATACGGCCGATGTGCTGAAGACGTTCCATTCTATCTTTGCCCAAATTAAAAAGGACGTTTCTTCCTTCAAAGGTCGTCGAAGAGCGAGTCATTTCTTGGTTCGACGCTGGCAATCCTTCATGGGGGCGATAGCCATCCAAGTAATTTTTCCAATAAGAGATTCCTGCGGTTCGATCTTGCTTATCCAACCATTCCAAAAAAAGGTTATACGGTATTTCTTCTGTTTGCTGAAGAGCTTTCCCAGCCCGCAGCATACTGTAACAGTCAAGAAGATCTCGGAATACATTGGAAAATGACCATCCATCCAAAATGATGTGGTGATTGCAGCATACAAGCCTGTAAGCTGCCTCACCGATGCGGAAAACGGCTATTCGAAGGAGAAGATCTTTCGCCAGGTTAAAATCCCGTTCTTTATTGGTCATCTTCCAACTCTGAAGATACGAGTCTTGTTCGTTCGCTGTCAAAAGTGATAAATCTTCGTAAGCGATCTTCATTGTCCTTTCATGCATAATGACTTGTAGAGGCTGAGGCAAGTTCTCATGCACGAAGACCGTCCTCAAGCTGTCATAGCGCTTAATGACGTGATTCATGCTTTGTTCCAGAAGCTGCACATTCAACTCACCATACAGATTGGCTTCCATTTGCACAAAATAAAGTCGTGACGCTTTGTCCACAAGTGAAGTGAAAAACATTCCTTCCTGGGTCGGGTTAAGCGGATGAATTCGTTTGATGCTATCCTTTAGCTTCATGGCTTCCTCCTGTCATCACGGCGCTACTCGACAGACTCGACAAGGCCGTAAACTTGTTCCAATTGTTCTAAAGATAAGTTACCGTACCCCAGATCGCTTGGCGTCGGATCATTAAGCTTCTGCTCGGCACAGTGCTTGATAATGCTTCTCAAGTTCATTTGAAACCGTTCCAGCAAAGCGGTCATCGTTTCCTTATCATACTCAAGCCGATTATAGGCGATAATCAAGTGCATGCGACCATCCTGCACATAACCGGTTAGCAGTAGGCTAGACGTCCTGTCGGCATCACTTGACGTTAAGCGTCCCATAGAATAGGAGGATGGTTCAAATCGTTTCCTGCGCATGTCTCTATCGATTTGACCCAAATAATTGAAGCTGACTTCGGGTCGCAACCGAAATGTGAGCTCGGCCAGTTGCTCTTTAGGCGTCAAATATTTTAATATTTCATAACCAATCCCATTATTAGGTACTCGTCGCAGCTGTTCTTTGACCGATTTAATTGTATACGGCAAGTTTTTGCCTTGCGCCAAATGAAGGACAACGGGGAATTGCGTCGTAAACCAGCCGACCGTACGTGTCATATTTATTTCTTTGACAATCGGCTCGCGTCCATGGCCTTCCAAGTTCACGACAATTCGATCCACTTCTGTCCATTCCTTCAGTGTGAGACCGAGCCCTGCTAGTAAAATATCGTTGATTTCCGTCTTATAAGCGTGATGAACCTTCTTAAGCAGTTGCTCAGTCTCGGATACCGTCAAACTTAGACACACTTCCGATTCGTTGCCCATACGATAGTCGGAACAGACGTGATCTTTCGGAATAGGAACGTACAGCGTTTGCTCGACGTTCGCCCAATAATCAATCTCACGCAATAATTCGCCGCTGCAGGCATATCGGTTCACTTGTTCGGCCCACTTCTGGAATGAGTCCGTCTTTAATGGCAATGCAATCGCCTCATGACTGATCGCCTGTTCGTAACAGGTTTCAAAATCTTCCAGCACAATCTGCCAAGAGACCCAATCCATGATCAAATGATGGGCGATCAGCAAAAGATGATCCCCTGACGGCGTTTTAAATAAAATTGCTTTAAGCAAAGGTCCGTTGTGCAGATCGATACTTTCGTGCAGCAGATTTGCGTGCCTAGTAATTTCAACATCCACAGACTCTATCGTATCCAAATAAATGATATCCAGATCCAACTGCTGCTGTTCCAAATCGCAGATCGACAGCTGCTGAAGGTCCCCGTCTTCACGCATGACGAGACGCAGCATATCATGATGCTCTACCAGCTTTTCAAGCGAACTGCGCACAGCCGTTTCGTCCAAACCGGCATCGGCATAGTTCATGACCGCTTGATTCCAATGCGACGTATGGCCAAGTCCGCTCTCGAAAAACCAACGGATGACCGGTGTCTCTTTAACAATCCCCGTTACCATCCCTTGTTCGATACAGTTGCCTACAGGGCGCAGTTCTCGACTAAGATCTTTCAAAACCGGATGTATGAAAATCCGATTCATTTCAAGCTCCCAGCCTTTCTTAAATAATCGGGAAGCGATTTGAATCGCCATAATCGAATCTCCGCCTAGATGGAAGAAATTACTGGAAAGTCCAATATTCTTCGCCCCGAGAACCTCCTCCCAAACTGTGGCCAGTACCTTCTCTGTCTCGCTTTCAGGAGGCGTATACTCGTCTTCCGAATTGCCCAGTTCAGCGGGCTCAGGCAACAGCTTGGCCTCCAACTTCCCGCTAGACGTCACCGGAAAGCTGTCCACACGCGTATAGTAGGTCGGAATCATATAAGTAGGAAGCTTGCCTGTCAGCATAGCGCGTAATTCTTCCCCGTCCAACTCGCGATCCGAGCGGAAGTAAGCACACAGCCGATCATGCCCGGAAGCGATCTGTTTCGCGGCAACAAAGGCTTGATGAATATTCGGATGACGTTCCAAATGCCGTTCAATTTCTCCGGTTTCGATACGAATACCGTTTATTTTCACTTGATCGTCCCGTCTTCCGAGAAACTCGATGGTTCCATCCGGCAACCATTTGGCATAATCGCCGGTTCGGTACATGCGTACGCCATCATGGAATGGATGGGGCACAAATCGTTCCGCCGTTAGTTGCGGATTGTTCCAATATCCCCTTGCTACGTTAGCACCGCTTACATACAATTCTCCGCGTACACCGACGGGCACGGGCGCCAACTGCTTATCTAGAATATAAATTTGCGTATTGGGAATCGGACGGCCAATGCAGGTAGGTCGGCTTTCGGCCGTAAACTCATGCATGGTTACAAAAATAGTCGTTTCCGTTGGACCATACAAATTGAACATTTTCCTGCTCTCAGACAGCCAATCTCGAATGTCGAAGGAGCAGGCTTCACCCCCAGTAGCGATCGTATGAAGCGATGGTGGCAAGCGATGTGGATCCATGGTAGACAGAATAGATGGTGTCAGAAGCAACGAGGTTACGCAATTCTCCTTCAAGAACTGCAGCAAAGCCTCCCCACCTGCGCGTGCTTCCGGGCTGACTAGACATAAAGCGGCGCCAGAGGTCAGTGTACAAAATATTTCGAATACCGACGCATCAAACGTTGGCGAAGCAAACTGCAGCACAATATCGTTTTCCGAAATGCCAAGCAAACTATTCGAAGCGGTGACTGCGTTGCATAGACTGCGATGTTCGACAGAAACACCGTTCGGTTTACCGGTAGAACCCGATGTAAACATCAGATAGGCCAAATGATCGGTAGTCGCTACACATAACGGATTATTAGCGCTTTCCTCCTGAATCGACTCCCATTTTTCGTCCAGCGTCAGTATGTGCCGGATTGACGATAAATCGTCAATGATTCCTTCTCTCCGGGACACGACGATATCGATATCGGAGTCGACCGCGATTTGCCGGATTCGCTCTTCCGGAAAGGATGGATCCAAGGCGACATAGGCGCCTCCCGCTTTCATAATGCCCAGCATGGCGGCAATCATTTCAGGCGATCGCTCAAGGAACAGACCGACTCTCGCCTCCGGTTCGATACCCGCCTTTTTCAGCGCGTGCGCAATCTGATTCGCACGTTCGTTCAATTCGCGATATGTCATCGTTTGATCGCCGTAGATGATCGCTGTATGATCCGGCACAGCCTGCGCTTGTTTTTCGAACAAATGATGTAAGCATGAATCTGAAGCATACGATTTGTCCGTATCATTCCATTCGTGGACAACCTGCGCATACTCGTCTTCAGTTAACATATCCAGCTGATGAAGAGATTGCTGCGGGTCGTTTGCAATGCTTCGCAGCAAGCGATCCCAATGAACAGCCATTTGCTCGAAAGTTTCTTTGCGGAACAGATCCGGCGAATACTCGAGGAACCCTTCCAGGCCATACTCGGTTTCCGAAAGACCGATCGTCACATCATACTTGGCCGTTTCGCCATCGATCATTTCAGTCGTTACTGTCAATCCAGGCAGAGTAAACTTTTCTTCCGGCACATCGACATATACAAAAACCGCCTGCACGAGCGGATTGCGGCTTGGGTCGATAGGCACTCGCAACTCATCGAGCAGCAACCCGATTGGCATCTCCTGATGTCTATACACATCCATTGCGGTCTCGCGCAAGTTGCGGAGCAAATCAAGGAAGCTCATGCTGCCAGTCATCCGACTGCGTATCGTTCCCATCGTCAAGAAGTAACCCATCACTTTTTCCATCTCGATTCGGTTCCGGTTGGCAAGCGGCGTTCCGACCATAATATCGGATTGCCCTGTATACCGATACAACAGCGTTTGGAATGCTGCCATCACAACCATGAAAGCTGTCGCATTCTCTTGTTTCGCAATATGCTTCAAGCGATCAAGAACATCCTTCGGGGAACGAATAAAGACGCGGGCACCCCTATAGGTGATGGCCGCAGGCCGTGGGAAGTCGGTTTCGATGTCCAGGATGTACTCGCAATCCATGAGCTGTTCTTTCCAAAATTGAAGCAGTTTCTCTCTAGTCTCGCCCTGCAAATAGGTACGCTGCCACTGGGCATAATCGGCGTACTGGATGGGCAGTTCGGGGAGGCTGGCGGAAACGCCAGCAAGCGCGGCCTCATAGTGCGTCATAAGTTCCTCGAAGAAAATGGAGAACGTAATTCGGTCAATGACAATGTGGTGAATGGTAAGCACCAACATCGCTTCCGTGTCCGACAAGGTGAATAGTTTAAAGCGGATAAGCGGACCCGTCTGAAGATCAAAGAGGCGCTGAACTTCTTCGCGCATCAACTCCTGAGCAGTGCTTTCCCTAGATTCTTCGTGCAGATGCCGCAGATCGACCTGGGGTACGCTGACTTGCAATTCCGGAAGTACGGTTTGAACGGGATCGACACGGTCAAAAACGGTACGCCATGCTTCATGTCGCTTCACAATTTCGTTGATACCGCGCTCTAGCGCTTCGTGATGAAGTTCGCCTTTCAATCTAGCTGCGCCGTAGACATTGTACGTATGCGATTCGGGATGCATCCGGTTAAAAAGCCATAACCGTTCCTGGTCGAAGGATAGCGGACTGGAGCCTTGATGACTCCTCCTCGGTATCGCTGCCTGCTCAGAGCCAAGCTCAAACTCAGAATCGATATTTCGAGCTTTCAACTGTTTCTCGAACAAAGCTTTTTGCTCCGGGGATAGCGACTTAATCCGATCTTGGATCGACTTCATACGTAAACTCTCTCCCTTTCCAGCGAAAATTGTCGATTTAATTCAGCAAGCAATGTCAAGCCGTTCATTACCGTTTCATGATCTAACCCGAAATCGATCAGACAAGCGATATCTCCGATGCCGATGTCTCTGTAGGTTCGAATCAGTTTCTCACATTTGTCCGGTGTGCCAAGCAGCGCGCTTTCATCGAAATACAATTCGAAGGCACGGGATACAATGCTATCAAAGTCTGCTGCGGATAGATCGGAATATTCCGATATAAGATTTCTCTGCTGGCGAATAAACGTTTTCAGATACGCTTGAAGAGGCTCCTTCACTTTGGCTTTTACCTCTGCGTCGCTTTGGCCGAGACAGGTATGAAGCATGAGAGCTACCTTCTTGGAGTCCGGATCGAAGCCGTACTGCTTTAGTGTTTGCCTATACATGTCGATGTTGGCCTCCATTTCCGCAAACTTTGCCCCCGTAATTCCTGTTAAAATGTTAGCTCCAATTTTAGCGGCTTCCCGGAATGTATCCGGATTCCCATTCGTCGCGATCCAGATGTCAAGAGGCTGCCGAAGTGGTCTGGGCAAGGTTCGAACTGTATGGACAACGCCATTGGCATCGGTAAAAGGCACTTCCTCCCCGTTCCACAACCGCTGAACAAGCTCGATGTTCTGAAGCATCTCTTGTTTGCGGTTTGCATAATATTCGGGGATCTGATTGGACGCAAGCAAAAAATCGGCCGGATGCCAGCCCGTAGCGAAGGCAACAGAAACGCGGCCGCCAGACAAGTTATCCACCACCGACCACTCCTCAGCAAAGCGAATCGGATGATGTAGCGGGAGTACCACGCTTCCCGCCCTCAGCTCTAGCCGCTCAGTCGTCATCGCTAGCGCTGCACTTAGTACCGACGGATTCGGATACAGTCCTCCGAAATCTTCAAAGTGACGTTCTGGTGTCCAAACGGCGGCGAATCCGTTCTGATCTGCAAAAGTTGCGCTTTCCAGCAGCAACTTGTACTTGTCCGGTCCCTCAATCGAACCATCGCCGGAGAAAAAGAACAGACTCAAATCGATTCCGGCGTCAGTCCGCTTCTGCTTCGGAATAAAGGTGGGCGCATTCGTGTCGAGTTCTTTCTTACTTGCTGCCTGCTCCTCCTCAATTGCCATAAGCGATTCGAGTCCTCTCTCCATCATGCGCTTCTCCAGCAGCTCCCGCTGCTCGGGCGATAGCGCAGTCAACCTGCCCTGCAAATTGCTCATCACCCAACACCTCCCTCTAACCGTCTCGACTAAGCGCGTGCAGCAACTCATCTTCGGACATGAACTCGATTTCATTCAACAGGCGTTCTACTTCATCCCATTGTTTTTGCTTCGTCTGTGAGCGCGAGACAGCTTCAGCCAATTCGGCAACGGTCGGATGATGGAAAATAATATCCATCGGTATGTCGCCGTGAAACTGATGTCGAAGACGGGCCACCAGTTGGATCGCATGTAAAGAATTACCGCCTAAGTCAAAGAAACTGCGATGGGCACCGATATCCGAAATACCGAACAGCGTCTGCCAGATCGCCGCAATTTTTTCCTCCGTTTCGTTTCTTGGCGCACTGTGGCTTACTTCCTCATGTGTTTCGCCTGCTCCGGAGTTGATAATAACTGGAGAGGTATGAATCGACTGCCAGTCTTGGCTGGCTGTTTGAAAGTTTTGCTTGGACACGATGATTTGCGGCAAACCGCTGGCCAACATCCGCTCCAGCGCATGGATGCCTTCTGTTGCGGCTATGCCGTACTGCTTCTGCACATGGCGCAGCTGCTCTCTCATTTGCGGGGGAATTTCCTTCTGTCTATCGAGCCATACATCCTCCTGCCACATGCTCCAATTCACGGAAAGCGTCGGATAACCGGTCGCCGTCCGATGCTTGGCAAAAGTGTCCGCATACCAGTTGTAAGCGCAAAGATCCATTTGACCCGCGCCGCCTGTTATAGCCACTGTTCTTGAGAACAGCACCAGAAAAGCGTCCGGATTGTTCAATGACGATGCCAATACAGACAACCCGACCAAATAGGGAACAATTCGCTGAGTCGTTTCTTGAATGTCTTTGAGTTGAATAAGCCCCGAATCGTACGGCTCCGATGCAATCAACATGCCATGAATCGAACCGAAACGTTCTTCCGCTTCGACAATTATTTGTTTTAGTTCCACTTCATCCGCCAAACTTGCGCTTGCATACCAGACTTCCGAGCCGTTTTGTTCAAGAGCTCGGATGCTCCGAATATGTTTGGTCTTTTCCGTAGTATCGTCAGAGGAAAGATACCGATCCCATTCGGAAATGTCAGGCAAAGGAGATTCCCCGATAAGAATGAGCTTAGCCTTCACCGCTTTGGCAATCGCTTCTGCCATCAACAGGCCAATGCCTCCATCTGCCCCTGTAATGAAGTACACGCCCCCGTCGCGAATAGAGATGGTTTGCTGCTCTGATAATGGCAGTCTAACCCCTTCGATTGTCTGTACATAGCGATGAAAGCCTCGATATGCAACGAGAAATTCTAAAGAGGAGCTGCTAATTTCAATAGCCAATTGTCGTACATACCGTCGTGAGAAGGTTACGGCTTCGCTAAAATCGGCAACATCCACATCGATCAAGCGTGTGCCTATTCTTGCATATTCCTGTGGAATTACCCGCAGTGCGCCAACCAAAGTCGCTCGTTCGGTATTAGCAACACGCTCATGCGCAATTTGCAGAAGATTACCGGTCAATACGATCAATTCTACGTCTTGAAATACGTGTTGTAGACCTATCGCCTGGGCAAGCGAAACCACACTGAACAGACCTTGCTGCTGTATATTCTCATAGGACTGATAACGATCCGAATGGTTATTTGAGAGATCAGCATCCAAATTGCCGAGATGGATAACTTTGTTCGGCAACCGACGATGATATGCTGCGATGTTACCAATCAACCGCTCATAAGAATCGGACTGTGCAGGGTTGTATACGAGGCGGGAGTCATTCATTGAATCGTTAAGATCGCCACTATGCGCCAGGATAACGGTATTGCCGAAGCGTTCCAACTCCTCTTTCAACGTCTCGGATACACCGCAGTTATCCGATAAAAGCAGATAAAGCGGCTTTTCTTGCATTTCCTTTTTTTCCGGCTGTTCATGCATCTCTGCCTCTTCTAGCCCTGCGGATCCCACCATGCTGCCAGAATGCTCCGTCTCCGCTTTTGACATCTCAAGCGCGGTTGTCTGGAATGGCAGAGCGGTTTGCTTCCACATTGGGGCATAAAACCATTCGCCGCTATCGGGGTTGCTCTCAGCGCCTGCTTCCTGATAACTGGCTCTCGTTTCATGTTCTTTCAGTGGCAAATAGTAGATGTGACGCTCAAACGGATAGGTGGGCAAACAGACACGTCGCCTTGCATGCAAGGGGGCGACCGACGCTGGGTCCACGTTTACTCCGGAGCACCATAATTCTCCGATCGCTCGCAGCACACTTGCATAAGCGGATTGCTCGTTTGCCTCCGCAGGCAGCATAAAGATCGCCGATTTCTTCTCGTAATCGCCGCCGATTTGCTGTCTGACCATCGCACTTAAGGTATGGCCAGGACCGATCTCCACAAATATCGAGTGTTCTCTTGCATCAAGAAGAAGCTTGATCCCATCGGCGAATCGAACGCATTTCCGTAAGTGGTCGACCCAGTATTGCGGGTCTGTCGCCTCCTCCGGCGTAATCCATCTTCCCGTTACATTCGATATGTATGAGATATTGGGTGGGTGCAGGCGAATGGTTCGCATCGCTTCAGCAAAACGAGGGAGAATCGGCTCCATCATCTCCGAGTGATACGCGTGTGACGTTGCCAACCGTTTGCTAATGACGCCCTTGCCGCTTAAGAAGGCTTCAAAACGCTCCGTTGCTGCGTACGTTCCGGCCACTACGCAGGATCTTGGGCTGTTTACCACGGCGATGGACAGCTCGGCACCGGACTCGCCTAACGCCTCGATCGTATCGGCTTCGGACAAAGACACCGCCGTCATCGCTCCACGCTCCATTTGCTGCATAAGGCTTGCTCGGACCGCGATAACTTTTATCGCATCATTTAGAGACATGACGCCTGCGAGACAAGCTGCGACATATTCGCCGATACTGTGTCCGATCATCGCTTCCTGCTTTATGCCCCATGCTTCCATCTGCTTGGCTAAAGCATATTCTACGCAAAATAATGCGGGTTGCGCGTACTTCGTTTGATGGAGTTGATTCGCCGCTTCTTTCTCCTCACCCGGCAGCGGATACAAGAGGCGTAACAGGTTCGCATCGAGCACGGAAGCCGACAACTTGGCACACTGTTGAATATGCTTGCGAAATGCAGGCGCACAGCGATACAAATCGCTCGCCATATGGACATACTGCGCCCCTTGTCCTGTAAACATGAAGAAGACAGAGGGCGTCGCCTCATTCGCTTCATCCATGTTTGAAGGCATGCTCGCCGTCATCTTCCGAAGTTCCTCCATCGCCGACTCGGCGGACTTGTGCGCGACGATAGCCATACGCCTGGCGAACGACTCTTTGCCGACAGCCAATGTGTAAGCAATGGATGCCATGTCCACCTCTTGATGTCGCTGCAAGTAGTCAATCAAATCTTCTGCCCTTTGCCGAAGCGAGCCCGGTGTTCGCGCTGACAAAGCAAGCAGATGCCAGTCCGGTTCAGCGTCGACATCTTTCTCGTCCGTTGTCCTTGGCGGCGCTTCTTCTAGAATCACATGGGCATTCGTCCCGCCTATGCCAAATGAACTAACTCCCGCGCGGAGCGGCTCTCCATCCGACAACCAGTCCTTCAGATTCCCGTTGACATAGAAGGGACTGTCGGCAAAATTGATATGGGGATTAGGCTCCTTATAATGCAGACTGGGCGGCAGCATTCGATGCTTGATGCAAAGCACTGCCTTGATAAGGCCGCTAACGCCTGCTGCGCTGTCAAGATGACCGATATTCGTCTTGACGGAACCAACGGCGCAGTATTGCTTTTTCCGCGTGAACGTGCGGTAAGCATCCGTCAACGCAGCGATTTCTATCGGATCCCCCAAAGCGGTCCCTGTTCCGTGCGCCTCAATGTACGTTATCGTTGCCGGATCGACCCCGGCTATGGTCAGCGCTTCCTTCACGACTTCGGCTTGCCGGGCAACGCTTGGAGCCGTATAACCGACTTTATCCGCTCCATCGTTGTTGACAGCCGTCCCCCTGATAATCGCTACAATTTCGTCCCCGTCCGCGATCGCGTCATCCAACCTCTTTAGCGCTACGACCCCGACCCCATTACCTACGACAGTTCCCTGCGACGCTGCGTCGAACGCCCGGCAATGACCGTCCGGCGCCAGAATACCGCCTTCCTGATAATCGAATCCTAACATTTGATCGGCTTTAACCGACACGCCTCCGGCTAATGCCATATCGCATTCGTAAGTGAATAATGCTTGACAGGCCATATGCACGGCTACCAGAGAACTCGAGCATGCCGTTTGAACCGCGATGCTCGGACCGTTCAACTTTAATTTATGCGACACTCGCGTTGTTAAAAAATCCGGTCCATTTCCAATGGCAACTTGAAACGTTCCAACGGTTTGCATAATGTCCGAATGACTTTGAACATGTCTGACATAATCCGATTGACCGCTTCCCGCGTATACGCCAACACGTTCCGGACAACGTGTCGGTGCATAGCCGGACGCTTCCATTGCCTCATAGGCGCATTCCAAAAACAATCGATGCTGAGGATCCGTTAACTCCGCTTCGCGCGGAGTCATCCCGAAGAAGGCCGCATCAAACGCTGCCGCATTCTCCAGCAAACATGCGGTATGAATGCGTCCTTCTTCAGGTTCCTTAAACGCTGTCACCGACTCAATGCCGTTTATCAGATTGTCCCACAACTGCTCGACATTCCGTGCTCCAGGAAACCGGCCCGCCATGCCGATAATGGCAATGCCATTCATTGTCTCTATCTTCTTTCCAACATCCATCGCGCTATCGCCCTCTCCCTCTTAGTCGTTTCTGTCTCAAAAATGCATCCGCCCTGTAAGCGCTTACCTGTTTGTGGGACAGATTTGCTCCAGACTGTTCCTCTCTATTCGTATGTATTTGCTTTTCAACCAAATAGGATGCCAGCATGCGTATCGTCGTGAATCGAAAGAGATCCATCACAGTAATCGAAACGTCAAGCATCTCTCTTATGCGCCCGTGCATATACAGCAATCGAATCGAATCGCCGCCCAAATCGAAAAAGTGAACATCTGGTTGAACTGAAGTGCTCCCTAATGCATCCTTCCATATTTCCGACAAAATTAACTCTGTCTTATTGTGCGGCATCTCGAGTGGAACTGAATTAGGACTCTCTTCCAGCTTCATGTGCCGCAACTGCCGCAAATCGACCTTTCCGCTCGGCGTCAACGGCAGTCGATCAAGCAAGCAAAACTGTTGCGGTACCATGTATCGCGGGAGCTTCGCTAGCATAAAGTTGCGCAAATCTTCTTTGCGCAGCTCGTCCGAACCGGCTGGAAGAACAAATGCAGCCAGAATCGTCCCTCCAGTATGAACATCTTCGCGGATGATAACAGCCGCTTGCTTGACCTGTGGGTGCATGAAAAGCACATGTTCAATTTCTTCCAGTTCGATGCGGTATCCCCGCAGCTTCACTTGTGAGTCTGCTCGACCAACATATTCGATGCTGCCGTCAGGTAAATAGCGAGCGAGATCGCCAGTACGGTATAAACGGGCGGGAGCTGAGCCCAGCAAGCCCAGATCGATTTCTATGAATCGTTCGGTCGTCATCTCAGGCCGGTTCAAATAACCACGGGCAATACCGATACCGCCAACATGAATATCGCCAGTGACGCCAATCGGTACGGGCTTCTTGTTTTCATCGAGAATGTACACTTTTTTATTTCCAATCGGCCTGCCAATATCAAGCGGCACTCTGCCCGTGAATACGGAGTACGTGACCCATACCGCCGCTTCAGACGGGCCGTATCCGTTGATTAACTTGCGCCCTTCTCCCCATTCCACTGCGACGTCCGGCGGACATGCTTCTCCGGCGGTGACTAGGGTAGCTAGCATTGGCAAAGAATTCGAAGCATTCGGAAAATGGGATAGCAGTGCGAGCAAAGATGGCGACAATATCGCCGTATTCACCTCTGAACTGCGCATACAGTTCAAGAGAGACTCTCCCGGTTGAAGCACTTCACGTGTTTCTAACACAAGTGTGCCTCCATGGCAAAGAACAGGGAAAATTTCGGCAACAGATGCGTCAAAGCTGCACGAAGCAAATTGCAGCATTCGGGTACGCTCCGATAATTCAAGCAACTCTCCTATCGCGAGGATCAAATTACTTAAACTACGATGCTCAATGAGCACTCCCTTCGGTTGTCCCGTCGAGCCTGACGTATAGATGATATAGGCAAGATCGGCTGAACTCGGAGCAAGCACTGGATCAACGTTTAGATCTGCCTTAACATCAGGCTTAGGGATGGGCAGTACGGATAGTGCGGTGTCAGCCATTAGCCCCCCTTCCAGTATCCGAGTCTTTTCTCTTGATCCAATATGTATCAACGATGGCGCAAAATCGCCAACAAATGACATGGATGAGACGATCGTATCATGAGTGAGCACGACGCAAGCTCCTGAGTCTTGCAGCATATACCGGATTCGCTCCTCCGGGTAATAGGGATCGATCGGCAAATAGGCGCCGCCTGCGGTCAACACGGCCATCATGCCCACAATAAGATCGATCCCCCGAGGAAGCATCAGCGCCACGATGCTTTCCCTTTCAATACCTTGCAGCGACATGGCTAGTTGCGCCGACTCATTTGCCAGTTCGCGATAAGTGATATGCTCCTCACCGAATTCAAGCGCGACGGCCTCTGGAGAACGCTGTACTTGCTCTCGGAAAAGCTCCACAACCGTCTCATCGATCCGATAATCACGATCCGAGTCGTTGAACTCGATCAATATCTGGTGCCTTTCGGCATCGGTCAGGAGTGGCCAATTCGCAATTGGCATGATCGGGTTGGAAATCGCCTCTTCCAGCATCCGTATGAATCGGCCACCCCAATCATTCATTTCACTATCTTCAAAGAGCGAGCGTTTGTACTCCAGTTCAACCCTATACTGTTTCAGCTCGCCGAAATCTTTTATATGAACGATCACCTCCTCTTCGATATATCCGCTGAAATGCGGTTCTGTTTCGTATCTGATATGCTCCTCCACACCTCCATCCATCGTTTGATACTCAATCCCAATATCGAATAAACGTACAACATCGGGATTCCGTTCTCTAATTCTCGAAACAAGATGTTGAAATGGATACTTCTGATGACGCAGCATACGAGCATATTCTCTCGCCAGGACCCTGCAACAATCGGCAAAACCTTGCATGGGATCGATTTCGTAACGGAAAGCAATCGTATTGGCAAACATACCAAACGTGGCTTTGTCCCGCGGATGCGTCCTGTTGCCAGTTATATTGCCAATCGTATTTTCGCGTTTTCCAGTCATCCGATACAAATAAGCATACATGGCGGTAAGAAAGCAAAGATAGGGCGATATTCCGATTTCATTGCAAAATCGTTCAACGCGCTCCCTCCATTCGCCTTCGATAACGGTTTCCCAACGCCCACTTTCTGAGCAGGAATGGACAGACTTTGTTCTCGCAAAAACAGGTTCAGTTACGCTTTGAAAATGTTCTTGCCAATATCGGCTGTCCTGCGCATACCGTTCGGAAGCGATATAATCGGTCTCCCGCACAGCGGCTTCCAGGTAGGTCGGCCTGTTCTGAAACGGTCTATCCAGTCCTTTTGAGAAGTTCAGATAGAGGTCAATAATGTCGCGTCCTGCATAGATCAATGCTGCGCCGTCTGCGATAACGTGGTGAGCCTTCAGATGAAGCCATAATTCCGATGAAGAAATTTGTAGCACGGAAAATTGAACTAACGGCTCCTTCTCCCATTCAAAAAGCTTTCGCAGATTGGCTTGAATCCAATTCCTTGCTTTATGGACTGGATCGGGCTCTGATCGAACATCTATCATTCGTACGTGTGGAGAGGCTGTTTGCGCGACAAACTGCCTAGGATAACCGCGACAATCTGCATGGCTGGTAGTCAGCAACAAGCGGGTAGAGTTATTTTCCGATATAAATCTGAGTATAGCTTGTTTTAGCAAATCAGGTTGAACAGGTGATAAGAATTTGATCGAGATGCCGATGTTCATCAGGCTTGACTCAGGATACATTTGTTGCATAAACCATATGCGCTGCTGCGCATTCGTTAACGGATACGTATCCGTTAGGTTCATGCTCATGTTTAACAGCCTCCTCATCAGTTGGCAAATTCTTCTTGCGGTTTCTAAATAATCGACTCAATCTGGGTTATAAATAACGATTCTAGTGAAGGCCATGAAGTTGCAATTCCGTTCATGTTGGGTGTAGCGAGGGAGAGCAGCCGAATGCCAACACAGTATACCATGGAATGGGTTTGAATTGTTGAAATATGTAAAATGCTCTTATGATAACAGTAATGTGTTTTTATCTTCTGGGCCCCCCAGTTCTAAAATATTCACTTTAATTTTAATCCTTTTAAATACATTTCTACTATCTCATTGGTTATACTAATTGCTTCTATTCTACTTCCGGCTGGAGCTGTTATCATTTGACCACTCTCCGAATTCCATCCAATACCGCTGTTATCCTTTAATAATTGATTATGATCTGAAACTAATATGGTTACCTTAGTGAAATCGTTATTTATCACTAAAGTTCCATAATAGTATGTATCCGAACCATTTGTTGCACCATTATCTTTTCGATATGTAAAATACGAATAAAGAATTTCACCCGCTCCTTCATCTGAAATGAGTATGGTTAGTTTTCTCTGATCTAATGGGACAGGTATTTCTTCACCTGCTATGTCTATAGTGCCTTCAAATTTTCTTTCCCCGAAGATATTTTTGTATAACTTTCCTTCTATATTTACATTTACAAGTTTTTCTGACTCTAAATGCTCTGTTCCTAATCTATATTTTAGACCTTGTGCATTGAAAATAATGTCCTTGGGATATAAATTTATAAAAATAACAATCGCTAAGGTTGTTAAAAATATTGCAATAACAACTAAAACAAGTTTCTTCATTGTGACCTCCTCATTTGTGCAGATTTCCGATAACGTTGTTATGTTCCCGACACCTTACCGTCCTAGGGCTCCTCTGGAGCCGAGTTACTTGCTGACTTCGGCGGGGCAAATGTGTCTGCCTGATACTACATCTCGAAATGCCCCGGGTAGACCAAGGGTGTATACCCCGCAGCGGAAACGTGGTGTTATCCGAAGGAATACGCTTCTTTGAGTTACTTACATTATTGCTTTAATTATCTCATTCGGCTCTTCAATCTTCTTATAATTACTTTCAAAATATTTATTGAACCATAATGCGTGATAAACTCTTAAACCTGCACTATATGCTCCGTCCAACTCACACGATCCGCCATCTCCTACAAAGATTCTTTAAGATATCCTTTAGAACCGCGGGATAATCTGAAAATGTTCCTGTCATTCTCTTATGTTGCCGACTCCCCCATTCTTTCTTGAAATCTTCTGTTGTAACTCCTAATAATTCCATATAATTATATGATCGATTTGATAGTCTTTTTCCGTTAGAATATTCAGTTATTAAAGTTTCAAATAAATCAAAGAAGCTTGCTCTAGCCTTCAGTTGAATCAGCTCCTTGAAATGACTATCATATTGGATTCTTTCGGATAACGTTCCTGTATCTACGAACCCGAGAGGCTTAAGGCGCTTAGTGCCGGATCGAAGACTTAATCCTCTCAGCTGTTGTGAGTCTGAATCTGCTTCTTGAAATGCGTCGGGCAGACCGAGGCCATTAGGCTTATGTTGTGAATACGGTGTTTTGTGAAGTATGACGACTCCTTTGACTTAATTTAAATGACTGTTTACTATGTATTCATCATCTATTTTGTTGTTTAATTTAATTCTCTCCAGATTTTCAGAGAGCGTAAAATATCATGTGTAAATAGATAAATAGCAAAAAGGAAGGCATTTATTTTCATTTACACAAAATTCTTGACGCTACCATCGCATCACATTAAGCTAACTGGAATTTTATTTAAAAGAAGGAAAATTCCATATATATATAACAAGGTCATATATTGTTAAGATTTGATAGGTAAAGTATTCCACGAAATAAATTGAAACATTGGCGTCTCACTTTTTACTAACTGAGCAGGTTAATGATGAATTACTTTTTACTTAAAGAGGTGGGTAGAAGAGTGCACTCTACGCATTATGTTGATTAATTATGTCTTTCCGTCTTACAGCAATATTCTTTTAGGAAAACAGCATAGTTTTATCATCCTCTGGTCACCTATTCTCATGATTGTTTCGTTTATTATCTGTTATTTTTTAATTAAAAAAATAACCATCAAACCGATACTTTTTGGGACAATAATCGGCTTTTGGTTTATCAGAGTAGTTATACAATGAGTGGACGACGTTATTGCTCCATATATCCTGTTAATGCCAATCCTTCTTGTGTTTCTATCTCATTTCTTATTAAAGAAATATAACAACTGGTTGCATATTAGTGGTTTTACACTTGGAGCAACTATCGGTTTCTTTACAACCTACACAACAGTTCTTTTTATAAGAAATTCATTAACTTCGTATTTTTATTTCCATGATAATGAATTAATGATAGTTATCATCGGAACTGCTATTTTCACGATTTTAGGAAATATTATCGGACTTCAAAAATGTAAACATACACAAGAGATGTAGTTTATCTCCACATAACTAGAACTTGGTGTGATGAAATGCGAAAAAATGTATCGAAACATGTACATAAACTATAGGATGCATTAACTAAAAATCATAGAGTTGCTATGCAGCTCTTTTTTTATTGTACTAACGGGCACATTAGTTGAATAACAACAGCGGCAGTCTAAGACTTTATTTATCAAGTCTTGTTCTGCCGCTAGCTCGTACCTTAGGCTGGGTCGTATGTTGTCTGGTCTTATTCAAGAGATTTACAAATTCAACTATCGTGTTCCGTTAGCTCAACCAGACGATGTGTTTATGCCCTATTTCCTAATACCACGTTTCGCATGAACCATGACTTAATCAGCGGTAAGACCGCGGCCGGCTGCATGGCTTTCGTATGATCCATGTCATTTCCCATAAGGATTTCAACATCCCACCCTAGTTCTGCTAACTTTATCCTATTTTTCTTCAATAACCCGACCATATATAAACAACATTTCCAAACCTTTCACCATACACGATGGTATCTTTGTCGCCAGCAAAAGCTAGTTTCGGAAGATCCAGCTTGTATTGAATACTGCGATTATCAAAATCAGCAAGACTCTGGTACATCGTAACAAATTGCTGCGTTACATAGGGATCAATGGTAACCGTTATGTTGTCCCAATCGATTTCATTTGAATTTTCAGATCCTTCAGGATGCGTAACTCCTCCACTCTTAGTACTTAAAGCTTTACAATATATTCGGGTGTGAGATTTTCCTGGTTCGGATGCTGAAAAAGATGCCCTTCATAATCGAAATATAGAACCTGAAACGTATAGCAAGTCCCTCAACGAAATGTTTCCCGAAGTCAGGGTCTACTCCCCACAGCTTCAAGTTTTCCGCTTCTTGATTGCAAACGGATTTTTAGCAATCGGTAACTTGATGGTGTGAGCGCCGGAAACTCCCGTTAATCCCGCTTCTATTTCCAAATGGTCGTTTAGCCGAATCATCTTTTTCAATGCGTTCACCCTTTCATCGTTTATATACTTATCATAGTACTATGGATGAGCAGCAGCAGCGCACGTTTTAGATATCTGTATTTCTTCCTGTAGTCTTCGTGTGCCTTTTGTTGTTCTTCTGGTGTCATAGTCAAAAGATTAAACTCGTCTGCAACGATCGGCAATTCCTTCTTTTCGTTTTTCGGGTATTCGGATTTTATGGTGGAATTATCTCTGTAAACTAAGATTTCTGTTGTGTTTAAACTGAATTAGTTACTCAGCGGCACTTGACGTCAGATTCCTGTGGTGGATTTTTCCTTTTCATTTTTAAAAAAAACACCCGGCAGGATGCATACCGAGAGAAATACGGCATACAGCCAAGCCGGGTAAGGGATTAGAAAATAATATCAATGGCCTCTAGCACATCTTGCTCCTGTTCGGATTGCCCGTTCAGGGAAATATCCTTCAACAGCACCGAAGGCTGTTCGCAAATTTGAGATATGATTACGAGCAGGTCCTGAGCGAAATTGTCGACCAGATTGCGTGTGAACAACTTGGTGGCATATTCAAACTGCCCGTTCATTCCCTCATCCAGCAACGAAATGACCAAGGTTAGATCAAATTGGGAAACCGTATGTGTTTCCGGATAAGATTCGATCTTG
>Ga0102589_1001232_pt1 | contig 37159 bp, 41 predicted proteins | sample AraplaMF_Col_mLB_FD_76858 | JGI IMG/M metagenome (GOLD analysis project Ga0102589, IMG submission 76858) | Arabidopsis root microbial communities from the University of North Carolina, USA - plate scrape MF_Col_mLB | ecosystem: Host-associated > Plants > Roots > Endosphere | place: USA...
CAATAAATAATCATTTAAAAGAGGTGTAATCAATGCACGTTAATGACCCAAACGAGTTTGATGAAGTGAATAAAAACGATGTTGATTTACATTTTAAAAATGAATTACCCGTAATTGAAGATGCACTAGGAATTGATGAAATACTTAAATGGTTAGAGGAATAATATTCAATTTTTACAAATAAAAAAGTACTTTCAATTTAGAAAGTACTTTTTATTTTTATTTTTATTTTTCCGAGTTTAAAGAATCAATGATGCCAAATAACTCTTCTAAATGAGTAATTTCATATGTAGGAATTACTTCATTTCTCTCTTTTTGATGACGATTAATCCAAACATTTTTCATCCCAATTCGGTTAGATCCAAGTATGTCTGTCATTAAATTATCTCCAACCATTAATGCTTCATCTTTTGATAAGTTCATTAAAGATAAGGCATGTTCAAAAATAGATGGGTCAGGTTTACCCTTTCCAAAATCACCTGAGATGAGTATTTGATCAAAGTATTCTTTTATTTCTGGCGTCATGGAAAGCTTAGTATGTTGTAAATCAGGTGAGCCATTTGTCAAAAGTAATAATTGATATTTTCCTTTTAACGAATCTAATACTTGGAACGTTTCTTCATAAACATACGGATTTCCTTTTCGTTCTTCAGGGAATCTTTCAGCTAAAACATGTCCAAACTCAGGGTCATCAATTCCGAAAGTTTTTAATCCTATTGTCCATGCGTTTTTGCGATAAGAAGATGAGTTTGCACGCATTTTAGGAAAATCAGCGTGTTCCTCCAAAAAATTTCCCCATAGTCCTTCAAAAGGATTGATTCCAATTAACTGAGTAAACTCATACGTATCATACGATGCATATAGTTCTCTAGCAGCATTTCTGACAGCTTCTTCAAACCCTTCAGGTTCGATTCCATATTTCTTTTCAACGAGTTTACAAGTATTTTCAAATGCAACCTTTACGCTTTTCTGATCCCAAAGCAATGTATCATCCAAATCAAAAATAATCCCTTTAATCATCGGAAATCTCCTTTTATGTTTGAATATTTTAAATTATTCATAATGGTACAAGGAAAAAGGAGTTTAGTAAATAGGGAAAGTGTTACTAGAGAAAATGTATGCGGCTTTTATATTAAATAAGGGGTAGGGATGTCCTATAAATGGTCTAAAAAACCTTAAAAAATTTGGACTAATGAGCCAAATACTTTAATATATGAAGAATAGAAATAAAATAATAGGTAGGTTCAAAATGAAAAAATATATATTCATTCTCATTTTAGCAATCGTTTTATTTGTCTCTGCAAAAACGAACCCATCAAAACACCAATTTGTTGTATGGGCCAAGGACAAACTAGTGGAAGAGTCAAATAATAAATATCTTAAATTTGGAATAGAACTGGTAGGGGATCGATTAATTAGTTCTGTTACGACAAAGCATGATTATGTCTTTTTTTCACTTTATGAGGTAAAAGTATTAGATAAAGAGATTAAAGTTATTGGTGTATTTGACCGGTTTATTCCAATTTCGAAAAAAGATGTGAAATAGCTAAATTTAGTGAGTGGAAAATTTCAAAGGTAAGTATATAATAGAAGGAGAAAATGATAAAGAGGTGCTAAAATGAGCAAATCAAAAGCTAGGAAGTTTAGAGAAAAATTAGCAAGAGAAGGCAACAGAAACCCAGAATTTAGTAGAAGTCCATTTGCAATGTTAGATTTAAATACACGTAAGACGAAAACCAAAAAAGATAAATTACAGCAAGTGAAGCATAAAAAACAGTCCTTTGGAAGAGATGACTTTCAAACAAAGGACTGTTTTTTATTTTGTTTCATTTCATAAAAAAAGAAGAGTAATATATTACTCTTCTTCATGAAACTTAATTAGTTAGCTGGTGTTTCAGTAGTTGGTTCTGTAGGTTGTTTCACTTTATCAGCAAATTTAACTGGTAAATTCGTTTTGTACGCATCGATTTCTGCTTTAATTTTTTCAATTAATTCATTATATAATTTAGCATCATTTGTCGTTTTGACAATAGCGATTTTCACTTTTAAAACATCTCTTTTTTCTATTGCTGAATATAAGTCGTCACTTCCCATAAAATCCATTAATTCATCAATAGCATCTTCGTTAATGTGTTTTTCAGTAATCGCTTCTAAGTCAGTTTGAATTTGCTTGTATATAGGGTAATCCATATTTAGGACTTTATATGCATGAGATTGTACTTCTTGTTCAATAGTGAATAATTCAATTGAACTTTTCATGATTTTTGCAATTTCAGCATCATAGATTTCAAATTCAGTTGGTAACTGATTGTGAATGTAAATTTCGTTTTCAGTAAACATTTGTTCTTCAATTTCATAAGCGTATTCTTCAATGTCATACATTAAATCATCTTGGTAAACAAGGATAGCAAGTAATTTTGCTTTTTGTTTTACGTAGTATGCTTTTGCATTTTTAGTGTCACCTTTTTTAAGGTAAGCATTAAATGTAGCTGAAACTTTCTTCATATCTACAGCTGCGTTATCTTTACGCGTTTTATCAAGTTTTGCTCTGAAACTTACAATCTTCTTCGTTAACACTTCTTTACCTGTATATCCATACTTTGTAAATTCTTTATTGTATCTTTGCAGATCCATGTAAATATCATAAATGTACTCATCATTTTCTTTAATATCTTTTTTATAATTGTTTAAAGTTTTGTTGTATGCACTTATCTGGTTTTTAAATGCTGTTTGCGCTTGAGTAGTTTTTGAAGTAGTACTTGCAGCTGCTGATGTTGGGACTGAACCTAAAAGAATTCCTGCTGTAATTGTCGTTGCAGTAACGAATGATGTAATTTTCTTAAAGTTTTTCATTTTGGTCTCCTCAATATGTAATGTGTTTTTCCCTATATTAGTATATTATAAGTTTTAAAAATATTAAATATAAATAAGTAAAATTAAATAACAATTAAATTTATTTTACAAAAATGATTCAAAAGTTGCAGGAATAATTGTAGCGAAAGGTAATAAGTATAGAGCAGGTGATTGAGAAAAAGAAAAAGGAGGTATATATATGGAAGATTACCATTTTACAATCAATATGATCAGAAATATTATTGTGACATTTTTCCAAAGTGGTATCTGGGTAGTTGGATTTTTTTACTTACTTAATAAAACTTTTTCTAGTAAAACGATATTAAAAGCTTCAAAAGTAATCATGATTGTTGTTCTCGTATTTTTATTGCTTTATTCTATTGATATCAGTCGGTAATTTACAGTTGAAATAAGACTAAAAAACGCTCAGAGACTATTTTCTGGGCGTTTTTCTAAGTGTTTTTATATTCATATCGATCATTAGTCTCTTCCTGCATTTACGATTAAATGTGCGATTTTTCTCGGTTGTAATTTTGCAGTCGTCATATGATCTCCATGTCCTTGAATGAAACGGAAAATTCCTAATCTACTAGCCATATGTGGGTACCAACCATAAGCTTCGCCAGCTGGAATCGCTGTATCTTCAAGTAAGTTTATAAAGCTTCTTGGAGTGGTTAACTGATAAAACGCTTTTAAATCCAGCTTTTCAGTTAGTGGTGCAGATGGTTCTGGGGTAGTAGAGTTATAGATTTGTTGTGCTGTTTGCAGGTCTGCTAAGTTAACGAAAACTTCCCTAAAATAAGAAAAAGGTAGTTTAATTGAACGGTCAGGGGATTGTTGTGCAAGTCCTAATATAAACTGTTGTCCTTGTGGTGGAAATTGATCTGCCATGCTTTCGCCATCTTTTAAAATAAATGCGTTCCAAAAGACTAATCGCTTAATTCGATCTGGAAGCTGTTCTGCTACTTTTTGGATGACGCTTCCACCAAAACTGTGGCCAACTAAAATGATGTTTTTTAGATTTTGTGTTGTTATATATTCAACAACAGACTGTGTAATCATTGCATGCGTTACATTTTTATTTTTATCAGTTCCATGTCCAGGTAATTGAGGAGTATGAACAATATGACCCATTTTACGTAGTTCTCCAGCAATTCCATTCCAAAATGTAGGGTCTGCCCAAGAGCCATGAATTAATACAAAGGTTAAGATATGTTGACGAAAATATAAGTCATTTTGATCTATCAAGCCATTTTGAGTGGTATTTGTGTAATATTCGTTATTGAAATGATAAGGTTGATATGAATATGGAGTTGATTGATGCGGATTGATATGTCTAAAATAATAGTTAAATTGTTGCATTGCTTCATTATGTTCTTTCGTAGTCATTAAAAAGGGTCCCTCCTTGTTAATCTTTCCCATGTTATGCATAATGAGATTGAAAGGTGCCCATTACATTATTAAAAATGATTAACAAAAATCAATTTCTAAAAAGTTATACATAGATTGAAATAAAAGAGTATTTTAGGAGGAGTTAGCAATTAAAAGAGCTTTCTGGATGATGTTTGGCATTATCCTCATATGTGGGATTAGCGTGTTTTATGTGAAGGGTGATGCAAGAGAAGAACATCCTTCAAAACAAAGTCAGCCTTCATTTCAAACTGAACACGAAGTTGAAGATGAAAGCGAATCGTTAGATGAACATGAATTATTAGCATTAATTGTTTCAAATGCTCAACAAGGGAAGATATCCGAAGCAAATATTTTTGTAGGTAAAACGGATATAAACGAGGTAATTGGCAGATTTGGAAAGATCAGCCAAAAAGATGAGGTTGAACAAGGGACGTATTTAACGTTTAACGAACCAGCAATCGCTGTAGGATATGACCAAGATGGATTTGTCTTTGAGGCGAGATCCTATAAACCGAATCTACAACAAATTTATTATGACTCAATTATTGATTTATTACAGAACCCGACCACAATTAAATATTATAAAGATCAAGAAGTTGATCAAATTATTCTTGGGTATAAACTAGCTCATAATTATGAATTAAAGTTTATCTTACCAAGACCAACCGATGAGAATCCAAATCCAACTGTACATCATATTTCTGTATCAATTATGAATAATACGAATGATGTCATCCCGTCAGATTTTCTATCTACAAATATTGATGAACAGATAAAAAAAATGAGTTTAAATGAAAAGATTGGACAAATGATTTTTTCTGGAATAAATGGAACTAAGTATACGGAAGAATTGAAAAACTTAGTGAAGCAAAATAAAATCGGTGGATTTATTTTTTACAGTGACAACATAAAAAGTAAAGAGCAATCCGTAGCATTAATAAACTCTTTAAAGAAGGCCAATGAATCTAATTCTCTGCCTATTTTATTTGGAGTAGATCAAGAGGGTGGAAGAATTTCTCGTTTGCCGGCTAATATTGGAACGATTCCTTCTAGTGCAGAAATTGGGAAGAGGAACAATCCTGAATTGGCATTTGCAATTGGTCAAATCTTAGGAAAACAAGTAAAAACGTTTGGTTTTAACCTTGATTTTGCACCTGTGCTTGATATTAATAGTAATCCGAACAATCCAGTCATCGGTGATCGATCATTTGGTAAGAGTGCATCAATTGTGAGTGAATTAGGAATTCAAACAATGAAAGGAATTCAGTCAGATAATATCATACCTGTTATTAAACATTTTCCAGGTCATGGTGATACTGGTGTTGATTCACATTTAACATTACCGATCGTTTATAAATCATATAATGATTTAAAAGCGTTTGAATTGGTTCCTTTTAGAAATGCGATAAAGCAAAATGCCGATGTTGTGATGATTGCGCATATTTTATTGCCGAAAATTGATTCGAATTATCCGTCATCAATGTCTAAAAAAGTGGTCACTAATATTTTAAGAAATGACATGCAATATAATGGGGTCGTTATGACAGATGATATGACAATGGATGCGATTAGGAAGCATTTCAACTTAGCTAATGCTTCGGTTAGATCTATTCAAGCTGGAACTGACATTATTATGGTTGCTCATGATACGAATAAAGTAAAAGCAGTATTTAAAGCAATCCAAACAGCTATAAATAACGGTTCAATTTCAGAGGAACGGATAAATCAAAGTGTTAAGCGGATTATTTTATTAAAACAAAAGTACAAAATTGACAATAAGTCAGTACCAAATTATAGTACGGATGAGTTAATTGATAAAACAAATAAAGTACTTAAAAAATATCATATTGATAAATAAGGAAAAAAAAGGAAAATACCATCTTTTTGTCGAATGAAGTGATAATGGAGAAAGGTGGTGTTTTTATGACTACGATGATTTCTGATGCAGAGATGATGTTACTTGCAATCTTTAAAGAACTTCAAGAAAAAGAACCTAATTTTGAAAAAGGGATTCACAATGAAGTTGGAGTAGCAATAGAATACGTTACATCTGCAATAATCGAACTAGAACAAGAAGGTTATATCAACGGAATAATATGGGTAAAAAGTGATGTAGATCAGAATGAAATACCTTCTTTTAATAATGTTGCTATAACACCGTCTGGGATGATTAAAGTAATTGAATTACTAAAATAAAAAGATAATAGATAAAAATATATATGGTTATTAAATGGGAAAAAACCTCAGTAGGCATTCGGTCTTCTGAGGTTTTTTGTATGATTTTGAAATGGTAAAGAATGGTATATGTTAATGTGCTCCTGGGTAAAGTAAAATAAGCTAACTAGGTTTGAAAGAGAGTTGATGATTTGAAAATGGAAGAAATTGAAGCACTATTAACACCAACTATACAGAAAAACTTAACGAGTACACTTACACAAATTAATTCTAAAATTGAAGGTATGATCGGAAAAATAGAAAATAAAGGTTGTGGTATTTTAACAGAATTTGAAAATATTCATCGTGTTTTTAATAAACTACAATTAGAAGCTTCTTCCTTCTATTTAAACTCATATCTTTCTCCTTACACGGATATTTTTGAAGAACTGACAATTGCTGTCCAGCATTTATCAGAGCGAAAACATGGCGGATTGATAGTAGTAAAGCGAGATGATTCACTTGAACATCTCATGAGTTCAGGTATACCAGTAGGGGCAACTTTATCGTCCGCTCTTTTAGAATCCATTTTTTATCCTGGTAGTCCGTTACATGATGGAGCGGTATTTGTTGAACAAAACACGATTATCTCAGCTGGGAATGTACTTCCATTATCAAAAATTACATATGAAAATAAAAAACTAGGTACGAGACATCGTGCAGCAATTGGAATTTCAGAAGAAAGTGATGCACTTGTACTGGTCGTATCAGAAGAAACTGGGAATATTTCTTTTGCGTTTAATGGGAGTTTGTATCCTGTACAGTCTGGTACACCGAATTTATCTTAAGTTTATAAAAGCGATCAAATTGGGGATCGCTTTTTAATTCGTACTTTTTCAATTTTTTAAATGTTCAAGATTTATTAATTGTAAAGCGATTCGAAACATATTATGATTATACGTAATTATTCCGATATGAAAGGTTGGATATGAATGGTGAAATCAAAAAATGGCTCGATTCCATTACCATTAGTACGGACAAATCAATGGACGATTGTATTAACAGTAGTATTAACATTATTTACAGGTGTTTATTGGTTATTATTAATACCACTATTAAGTGGCTTAGGTGGAATGTTGTTTCAATTTAATCCAATCATGAGAATTGCAAAAACATTCTTGAAGAAAAAACCTACTGAATATATACAAGAAGATCAACAACAGCAAAATTTTAACCAAGTGATAGCAGTATCCTGCTTAACCATCGCGTTTGTTAGTGCATTAATAGGATTTAAGATACTATTTTATGTATTCACCATTATGGTTGGCTTAGCAGCATTCGTTGCTATACTAGGATTTTGCGTTGGTTGCTTTATTCATTTTCAGTATAATCAGTACAAATATAGAAGAAGCTTAAAATAATTTTTAAAAGGGGAATCATATTTGGATTCTCTTTTTTTATTTGTTTTGAGTTTTTTAAACACCATTTACTTTAAGTTTTTGATTCAATCTAACTTAGGTATATACTAAAAATGAAAAATAAATATTGACCATGTGGTGTACCCCACAGTTTATGATGTAGTGGGAGGATAAAAATGTATAAAATAAGTGATTTCGCAGAGATAACAGGACTAAGTAAAGAAACTTTGCGATACTATGCTGAAGTGAAGTTGCTCGAACCAGCTTATATTGATCCTAAAAATAATTATCGTTACTATGATGATGGAAGCTATTTTCTTGCCATGCTATTAGGCAAATTACGTAGATTTGGTTTTACCATTCAGGAAATGATCTCTGTGATGGAAGATGAGTCATTTACAAATTTAGAAACGTTATTAAATAATAAGAGAAAAAAGATCCAGCTGCAAATAGATGATTTAACATTACAATTAGAGGAAATAGATGACTTTATTGCATCTGGTAAGGAGGAGCAAAATTGATTCAGTGGAAAGAAGACATTATCATCGAAACAAATATTGAAAAGGTATGGAGCTTATTTTTGGATAAAAATATTCAAAAAATCATGCCTAAAGTCGAGGAACATATTTTAATTGAAAAAAACGAAAACGAAATTGGTGCAAAACACCAACAAAGCTACCGAGAAGGAAAGCGAGTAGAAACATATATTGTGAATACATTAGACTATGAAGATACGGAAACTAGTAAGAAAAAGCAAATCAGCTTTGTTTTAGCAAATGCATTTGAAACGAATCTAATTTTTAAACTTGAAAAAATAGACGAAAATCATACAAAATTTATTTACGAAGGTTCAAATAAAGGCGTTAATTTTGTTGGACGAGCAATGCTAAAGTTAGGGAATAAGAAGGGTGCTATGAAAGTAGTAGACGATTTTTTACAAAGAGTTAAGCAGGAAGCATTTAATTTGTAGTCTATTTGATGTGATTTTTCATAATCTTTCGGAATGGATTTTGGATTTAAATACAAAAAGGAACGTATTTCTTAAACGAAATATGTTCCTTTTATATTAGGCCATATTAGTTGCATAAGAAATGCGATGATAAACTAGATAAAAGTAAAAGGACCCTGTTCTTTAGAAGAACAGGGTCCTCTTGTATGGTAGTGGGAGACCAAACGTTTATTACTTGTTATTTTATTTCTTCCATGGAGTTTCAGTTTTATGCTCGATGATGTGTACTACTTTTGGTTCAATATTTTTTTTCATTTGCTCCAATTGATCGTCATGATTTCCAACCTGAATTTGTGCCTGTGTTTGTGAAATGGCATCAATTACTTGTTGTTTAGAAACGTTTTTAGAAGCTGCAATTTCCACTAAAGTTTTGCCTGTTGCTAATTCTTCTTTTAATTCTTGTGCGTTTAGTTTTAATAAAGAAAATAATTTTTCATCGTTTAAAAAATAATCTGCTGTATAATCAGGTTGACCATTTGTAGAAAAAAAGCCTTCTATTTTAATATTTGAAGGTGTAGGTTGACCGTTTAATACCGATTGAATTTCTTTAGTGGTTGGTGCTTTTACAGTTGTTTTTACTTGTTTATTTTGTTTAATAGATTGTGCCGTTTTTACTGACTCGTTTTTTTCCTTTTGAGCAGCGTATGTAGTGCCAGCTCCTACTAATAATGCTGTTGAGATTCCAAGTACAGTGAATAATTTTGTTTTATGCTTTACCATTTTAATACCTCTTTTCATAGTTATATTGGGTGCCACAGGTACAAGGATAACCATACTATGTAAAGATGAAATGAAGATGAGATAAAGTTGAAATGAAACTTTCTTATTGAACTAACTGGCGCGTTAGTTGAACAAGGATGGACTGCTACTGCAGCTTATTTTTTGAAGTAAATGGTAGCTTAATTGAATAATATAAAAAGTATTGCTAATGTGAATCAAACCATTCTTAGGGGGAAATTTATGGGAGACGGGTTTGTTTTAATATCATTTATTTTGTTTTGTGCTGTTGCTATTATTATTTGGACATTATTAAGTATCAATAGCAAACTTGAACTTTTGATAAAAATTAGACTAAAACAAAATGATATTCATTTTAATGATAAATATATAGAAGAAGAATTAGAAAAGTACAGAGATAAATAATTACTAATTAAACTAAAGCAGACGAACAACCAAAGAGGATTTTCATTAATCGAAAATCCTCTTTTTATATTTTTATATGAAGTTTAGACCAATAAGAAATCTGTAAATAATTGCGGTTATTTGCTAATGTAAAACGTTGATAGTTTCTGATACTACTTAATGAATAGATTTCACGATACCGTTTACCAGTCCGTTCACAATACTTTGCTGGTAGCTTTTGGTTGATAGTCGTTTGTCTTCGGATGCATTAGACATAAAGCCCATTTCAATCAGTACAACCGGTGTTTTGGACCAATTAAAACCCGTTAAATCACTTCGAGGAAGAAGGCCGTCTCCATAGCCTTTTTTCGCTTTTGTTGTTTGAATACTTTCCGTTAACAGAGTTTTCGCAATGGATTCGCTCACTTTATTAATGCTTTTCGTATAAGTGCCAGATGGGTATAAGAGGGAAAGTCCTTGTGTATTTTTATTCGTGCTCCCATCCGCATGAATGCGAATCGTCAAAGCAGATTTTTCATCGTTACAAATTGTTGCGCGGTCGATATTACTTAGGTTCACATCATGCTTCGTTCGCGTCATGATTACCCGGTAATTCTTTTGTTCGAGCGCTTTTTGTAACTGAAGAGCTACTTCTAAATTCAACTCATATTCATATTTTTTGGTCGCAACACCACGTGTACCAGATGACACTTTTGCTTTTTTTACTTTAGATCCAGGTGCCACTGGTTCAGTCTGAAGGTTTTGCTTTTTTTGATGTCCTGCATCAATACAAATCGTTTTTTGTGGTTTCGTTTTGGTTATTGCGACAGTCGTCAATTGAAATGACCCAACCATTACAATAACGGAAGCAAACAAAATGAATTTTTTCAAACGGTTCTCCTCCAAAGATTCTTTTTTTACTATGTATAAGACACACCCTTAAGTGTAACAGAAACCAAGTCATTTGAAGTCTATCATTAAGAAAAAATGATAAATTAGGAGGGGAAACTTTTTTTTTTACAGTGTCAATTTATTTAGAAATAAAACTTTCCTATGATATACGTTTACATACTAGCCATTGTATAATAATCTATGAATCGACAAAATTCGTATTGAGTTAGATTGATAGTTATTCAGTCATTGATGAGAAAGGAAGTAATAACAAAACAATATGGAAAAATACGACTTAAATTGACTAACGATTTGTTAATTGTAAGTAAGTCTAAAAAGTACCACAGCTTGGAAAGAATAAGGATAGAGAACTAGAAATGAGAGGATGAAACTATGAAAATAAATCAATTAATTGCTAACAATATTCATAAGTTAGATGCAGTACTTCCGGTAGATCAATCATTAGGTGTTGCTGGTTTATCTGGATCTGGAAAAACAACTTTCTGCCAATCTATTGGGGAAGAATCAAAGAAACGTCTTGTATCATTATTACCTAAGGCTGAATATCAATATCTATTTTCAAATATTATGGAAACCAACTTCAGTGCCATCAAAATGGAAGAAATGCCGTTAGTACTTTTTCTAGGAAAATCTTCTATATCATCAAATCCTCGTTCAACAATTGGTACACATACTGGCGTATTTAAAGAAATCCGTGATTGCCTTGCTGATAAGTTTCATCTTTCTCCGGAGGTTTTTTCATTCAATAATGAATTAGGTTGGTGTCCAGCTTGTAAAGGCCGTGGAACGACTAAAAATGTTGAATGTTCAAAATGTCATGGAAAGCGCTATAGCCAAGAAGTTGAACAATATACAATTGAACTCTTTGATAAACTACATACTATTTCCGACATTAATAACTTAAGCATTGAGTCTATTCTTTCTTTATCGGAAGAATTAAATATTAGCGAAGCGAAACAACATATTCTTAAAAATATTATCAATATGAATATTGGTTATTTAACTCTTAACCGTATTATGGGCACTTTATCAGGTGGAGAATTAACGAGACTTTATTTAGCTGAATTCATGGCTACAAGTGAAGATACTGTCATTATTATTGATGAAATCTCTGTTGGTCTTGATCACCAAACTCTTTTAAAAATCCTTGAACAAATTAAACAATTAGGTTATAAAAATCAAATTTGGCTGATTGATCATTCAGATACAGTCCTGGACGCTTCTGATGAACAATTATTCTTTGGTCCAGGTAGCGGTAAATATGGTGGGAAAATTGTTGATGAATCACCACGTCCAAAACCGATTGTTTGGGAACGTAATGAAGAAAAACCAAGTGATTATTATCAATTTCAAGATCTTTACTGTCGAAATATTCAAATTGATGAAATTCAAATTCCAAAAAATAGACTTGTAACCTTTACGGGTGAATCTGGCTGTGGAAAATCTACGCTTGTTAATGACTGTATGGCAAAGGATTTTCTGAATAGACATCCAAAGGATAAGTTAGTGATTGTAGGACAAGATCGTAATCAATCAATTACAAGTCGATCGACAGTTGCGACTTTCTTAGATATTAAAAAGAAACTGACAAAATATAGTGAAGATATTGATGATATTTTTGAGCGTTCAATTGAAGATATTATTGAGGAATTACCAAATGAAGACATTGCGCACAAACGATTAAGCTTATTAATTAAGCTTGGATTAGGCTATTTAACATTAGAAAGAAAAACACAATCATTATCAACAGGTGAGTTTCAATGTGTTCATTTAGTTTCAGAACTATTTGGTAATACAAGAAATCCACATACGTTGTTTATATTTGATGAGCCTTCTAAAGGATTGTCTCAAAATATTTTAAACCAATTCATTGATAGTGTTAGAGTTATTCTTGAAGATGAATCTGTTTCAATTATGATGATTGAACATAATGCTTATATGTTAGAAAGCTCTGATTTCATTGTAGATTTTGGTAAAAGGCAGATTGAACCAGTAAAGCATCTTGATGTGCTAAGTCATGAAGATTATTACAAAAACATTGAATCTGTACATAGTGATGCACCTTTGGAGATTACTTCGACCATTCATCAAAAAAATGGGATACACTACATCAAAGAAAACCATATAGATTATTTTAAAAACGCGGAAAATATCTATAAAGGTGGAATCTTAAAAAGTTTATCATCAATGGCAAGATTGATTTATGGTGAATATGAATCAGAAAAAATCGCACCAGTTATCGCGATTGATCTTGAAAGGCATTTGTATAGTCAATTTAGTTTTCTTTATGAAATTGGTGGGCTCATTAACCATATTGTAAGTGCTCATCCAAAGAATAAAGATACGAAGAGTTTCGATTTCTACTATCAAGATAATCACTGTCCAAGTTGTTCTGGTCGTCGTGTTATCGAAAAATTTGATATCGATGTTGTGATTCAAGACAAAACAGTGCCATTCTTTGATGGTTTATTACATCCAGATGTTATGGAAGTATTAAAATATTATCAATATCCTAAATTACAATTCCTATTTGATGAAATAAAGAATGAGTTAGGTCAAGATATTAGTAAAAGTTATAATGAAATGACTGAAGCCGAAAAACATACTTTTTTATACGGTTATTGGGAAAAGTCATTTTATGATAAAGCAGGTAAAGCTTCTAGAACTTGGGAAGGTTTCAATTTTATCATTAGCCGTTATATGTTTATTTCAAAATCAATTATTAAAGAGCAAATGAAAGAATCAAAAGAGATGATTACTTGTCCAGTTTGTGAAGGAACTGTTTTAAAACATCATAAAAAATTAATGTTTGGTGACAGTGATATCCGTGAGATCATCAATCAACCAATTGATCAAGTGATGAAAACAGTAGGGAATTTACCTGTTCTGGAAAAATTGAAATCAATTGTTGGTGGCGATATCATACTAACAGAGGATGTTTCATTACTACCAAGGGAAATTCAAGTAGCACTTAAAATGTTTGAAATTGAACAAGCAAGTTTTGTTCATTATGAAGTGGTTTTACAAAATGCCCTACCTTTCTGGGATCAAATTAAAGGCAATATAGAAGCGATTAGTAGTAAAAACAAAATCACAATCTGTGACTTTGAGGGTATTTATGAAACGAGAGAACACATTATCGATCAATATTTTACAAATGGAAAATACAAAAAATTAACATATGTATATGAGGCATTTGGTTATAAAAAAATTGTGACATTAATTAATAAAATTAAATCAAGTCATCCTTGTCCATTCTGTAAAGGGAAAAAGGTTATTTCAGAAGATGGTCTTCATGATGGTGTCCATAAATTATCAGTACCATGTGTAAGTTGTTATGCAAGTGGTATCAATGATGAAGGGCGAAAGCAGATTGTCGAAGGTATTGAAGTACAAACGTGGTTAACTGGAAAAGTTCGTGATGTAGTTGAAGCGAGCCAAATAACAGAGGAAGTTGCTGATATTCCCATTTTTAATCGAATTCGTGAGTTGAATAAGCGGGATATGATGGCAGTATACCAAATCCTTTTAGCTAAATAATGTGAAGGATTATCAAATTAAAAACTCATTTGTCATTTAGTTTACAAATGAGTTTTTTTCGCATTTTTGACATTGAAATAAGCTGAACTTATTATAATTGACCTTATAATAAGGACGAAGAATAGAGTGATTGTAATCAAATTTTGAAGTGGTGATTAACATGAATACATTTTTAAGAGTTTTAGGGATAGTTTTGTTCGTAGTTGGTGCACAAGGAATCATTCGAGGGATTATTCTTGGCCTGCATGACAATCAATTCAAATTTGAATTTATCCTATCATTTATTCCAAATCAATTTGCATTGATTGCAAATATAGTATTACTGCTGATTAGTTTTGTCATTTTCGCTAGAACAAAACCATTTGATAATGAGAAGAATAAATAGCTAGTTAAAAAAGAAACTCATCAACAATGGAAGATGAGTTTCTTTTTTATCATTTCATTTCAGCTGCTTTTTTCAATAATTCATATGAATATAGACGAGCAGAATGGTCGAATACGGAACCGTTCACCATTATTTCGTCGGCTTTGGTCATGTTTAATACTGCTTGTAGTTTATCTTTTACTGTTTCAATACTTCCAATAGCTGATAGTCTCATTTGATTTTCTAGTGTTTGTTTTTCAAATGGACTCCAAATATCATCCATATTATCAACCGGTGGTTTTAGTAATGCAGGTTTACCGCCACGAACTAAGTTTAAGAATGATTGCTGTTGCGTTGTGAATAGTCTCTTTGCTTCTTCGTCTGTATCTGCAACAACTACGTTTAAACCAATCATTGCATATGGTTCATCTAATACTTCCGAAGGCTTGAAATAGTTATGATAAATTTGCATAGCTTGAACTGTGTAGTCTGGCGCAAAGTGAGCGGCAAATGCAAAAGGTAGACCAAGTTCAGCAGCCAATTGTGCACTAAAACCACTTGAGCCTAATAACCATATTGGTACATTCAAGCCCTCGCCTGGAATGGCTTGAACATGTGCACTGCCATTGCCAAGTGATGGATTAAAATAAGTTCTTAATTCATCAAGTTGTGCAGGAAAATCTTCACCACTGCGTAAATCACGTCTTAAAGCTCTTGTTGTTAACATATCACTTCCTGGTGCACGACCAAGTCCAAGGTCGATACGGCCAGGGTGAAGTGATTCAAGTGTACCAAATTGTTCTGCAATTACTAATGGTGGATGATTTGGTAACATAATCCCACCCGAGCCAACACGAATAGTAGATGTCCCGCTTGCAATATGTCCTATTACAACAGATGTTGCAGAGCTTGCTACTGCTGGCATATTATGATGCTCTGCGAACCAATAGCGTAGATAACCTAATTTTTCAGCATGTCTAGCTAAATCAAGACTGTTTTTAAATGCAACTGCTGGAGTGCTACCTTCAACAACTGGGGCTAAATCTAATACTGATAAAGGTATTTCGTGTAATTGTTTTGCTATTTTATCTTGAAATCTATTCGTTGCCATTCTATTCTCCTCCTTCGTACAAACTTCTTGTGTACTTTGGTATTTATTTACATTGAACTATTTCTTATCATTTAAACTGTGCTATTAATTTATACAGTATACAGGGATTATAGTTAATAATCTTAGAATGTACAAGTTTTTGAACCTACATAAATTTTTATGAAATCATCTTTTTTACTTTTATGAATGGCAACAAAAAGTAAATTTGGAAAAAGAAAAAAAATTTGTAAATATATGTATAGAATAATTTAACTGAATCATACTATCTTTAATCTGATAAAACATCAGAGCATCCAAAAAACAAAGGAGTCGACAACATGGCAAACAGAAGATCATCAAATCAATATGTTTCACCAAACGCTTCATCAGCAATTGATCAAATGAAGTACGAAATAGCTTCTGAATTTGGAGTGCAATTAGGTCCGGATACAACATCTCGTGCTAATGGATCAGTTGGTGGAGAGATTACAAAGCGTTTAGTACAAATGGCTGAGCAAAGCTTAGGCGGATATGCTCGATAAATAGAAATTAGGATGGAGAGGAAACTTTCCATCCTTTTTTATGTGGAAATTATGATGTTTTCAAAATCTAGTATGTTTTAGGGGATTGGTTATTTAAGAATCCCAAAACTCTTCATCATTTCCTTCTTAAATAAGCAATTTTTGTTGTTCTAAGGAATTTTAAACATGTATTGTACATCAATTTGTTTCTATACTTAGTTATGGTTTTTTACTTTATTTCTTTTTATCATTTTTTTTCTTTATACTTTTCATTTTCTCTTTATCTTTTTTATTCCATTTATTGTTTTGGTATTTTTCTATGAAATTAGCAATGACATTCGGTAAGAGATTTTTGTATTCTACAAGAAAATTGTAGAGTGCTTGTCTTTCCGCATTAGATACTTCCCAGTCTTCAGGGATGGATTGGATTATCTCATAGATCAATTCGTTCGGGAATGAATAAATGTTATTTATAAATGATAAAATATCTTCTTGTTGAAGAAGTGAGAATGCCCATTGGTAAGTTACTTGATACTTGTTTTTCTCTTTTGCTTTCTGGCTTAATGTTTTTGCATTCCAATTGTATCCACCTGGAAAACATTTGCCTTGATCAATCATGTGAACATAATAATTACCTTCACTAAGAGGTTCTAGAAGTAAGTTACTTTTAGTTCGATCAACATTATACACCCATTTATCAAATACGATCAGTCCAGCAAGCATATCGCAATTTTTTACTTCCGACTTAGAAGGAGGGGAATCAAGTAGTGTTTTAAAATCTAAACAGTTTTCAATAAATAAACACGCAATTTGGGTCCCTGAACAAAATTTATACTTTTTGGAATGCAATTCAGGAGTTTGCTTAATGAATTCATTTGGAATATAAACAAGCTCGAATGGGACAACCGGAAGTGAAAGGTGCCCTGCCAATTTACTGACCACATACTCATTTACGACTTCTTTGGCTCTATCTTCTGTAGATGCGTACCATTTCACTACATATTTTTTACCGTCACTAAATAGAATAACATGTGCTGTGCCACCTCTTAAGGTTTGGATGAATTGAACTGGGTATTTTAGTTGTCTTATGTTTTCCATCTCATGACTCCTTTCGTTTTTCAATTCAAGATGATCGAATGAAAATACTTCATATACTTCTACACCTACTATTACATTCCAAATGATTAGGCTTTGAAATGGACAAAGACATATATTTGTTAACTTTAAAATTGAGTTTGTTAGAAATTCTTGAATCAAAAGAAGTCGATTATGAATCATGTGATGACTGGATGAAAAATATTGATTTCAGTCGTTACAATAAATTTTTTAAAAACTATTTTAGAATTAGAGTGACTATATACTTGCAAGGCCTTATGAAACAAGAGATAATAATGTCACTGGTAGGTGATTAAATTGTCAAATTGTAAAAATTCAGTTACTCCGAAATGGTTCGGATTTGCGATACAAGCATTGGTATTACTAGCTACAACTGATGGTGTCACTCCAAGTAAAGCAATTGCTAAACATATTCGTTCTGGTGTTTCATTCATGAGAAGAATTATGGCTCCTTTAGTAAAAGATAATATTGTAGAAGCTAGAGAAGGTAGAGATGGTGGTTATTTACTTGCGAAATCACCGGAGGATATCACTCTTAAAGAAGTGTATCTCGCATTGCAAATGACTGAGCCATTATCGACAGCGTTAATCGAATCAACTTCAGATTGTTCAAGTGGACGAGTAATGAATAATGTTTTTTCTGATTTCGCTATTGAGGCAGAGGATCATATGCTTAGTTTCTTATGTAATTACACTTTAGCAGACTTTGTAAAACGAGCTAATCATAAAAGTTTAGAATCAATATAAAAATATCGTACAAATTCATGTACGGTATTTTTTTATTTAAGTCCTTGAAAAGTAAGAGAACCTTGAATGAACTCACAAAATAGAAGCGGTTATGGGTTCTTCAAAATAAAGATGGTACACTATATTTAAAAAAATGTACTTGAAAGGAGAACAGTTATCAGATATACTGTCCTTAAGTTAAGAACACTTAAAAATGACTGAACTTAAAAACTAGATATACATGTGAGGTCTATTATTTTATCTCTAGAATAATAGTAAAGGTATGTGTTATCGCATACTCTATCAGTTTTGGATGATTTATGTTTTAAACTGTTCTTATTTTGAGTTCAGTATACAAATAGTCGTTTATAAATATTTATTAAAGGGGGAGAATGAAATGAAATGGTTAACTCGCATTTTACAAGTAGTATTAATTGTTGTATTTATGATGTCTGGTGCTGTTAAGTTAAGTGGTAATACCCAGATGTTACATGATTTTAAAGAAATATATGGGTATTCTAAAGGATTCATGTATTTAATTGGAGCATTTGAAATACTAGGTGCAATTGGTCTGATTGTAGGCTTTTGGAAATCTAAAATAGCTACTCTTGCATCAGCTGGATTAGCCATTATTATGGCAGGTGCAGTCTACACTCATCTAAGCTCAGGTCAAGACTTAAATGTTGCAATGGCTCCGTTTGTTTTGTTAGTGTTAACAATAATTGTATTATTTTCTAGAAGGGGTAATGTAAAGTGAATTTCCATGTGAAGCCACAAGTTTATGCACCAACTATAGAATTAAAAGTATCTAATTTATCACGTTCAATTTCATTCTATCAAGAAGTAATTGGACTACGTATTTTAGATGAATCAGCGACTACAGCTAGATTAACTGCTGATGGTGTTAAGCCATTAATTACGTTAGAACAGATCGAGAATAGTGTTCCAAGAAATGATAGAAATACAGGATTATATCACCCTGCTTTACTTTTACCAACTCGAAAAGATTTAGGTATTGTGCTAAAGCATTTTATAGAAACTAGAAATCCATTACAAGGCGGTTCCGATCATTTAGTGAGTGAAGCTTTATATTTAGCTGATCCTGATATGAATGGAATTGAAATTTATGCAGATCGTCCACACGAGGGATGGAGCTGGCAAAATGAACAGGTTGTTATGGATAGTCGTCGCCTTGATGTTGAGGGCTTACTCTCACTTGCAGGAGAAGAAAAATTCACAGGTATACCGCAAGAAACGATAATGGGACATATTCATTTACAAGTTTCAGATTTAGAAAGTACGGAAAGATTTTATTGCGAAGGCTTAGGGTTTGATGTGGTAACTAGATACGGTAACCAAGCATTATTCGTATCAACAGGACAATATCATCACCATTTAGGTTTTAACACATGGCATAGCGCCGGTGGGTCCGCCCCACTTGAAAATAGTGTTGGATTAAAACATTATACATTGTTATATCCAAGTGAAGAAGAAAAAACAAATGTGATTAATAGACTAACAAACATCAGTGCGACAGTATTTGAAGAAAATGGAATGACTTACACGAAAGATCCATCAGGAAATACAATTCAAATACTAGTCGGTTAAAAATTAGGATTTATATTTAGAGACATTTGCGAGCAATGAGCGCGAATGTCTTTTTTTTATGGAAATATGCAGTGTGCCAAGGAGGCTTAACACACGCCCCACAAAAAAGCTAGAAACCTGTAGTGGAGATCGACGTATACTTTTTTTACCATACAAGTTTGCTAGAAAAAGTAGAGACACATGTAACATTAAGAAAAATTTTTATATTTACCATAACAAAATATGAAAACTAACTCTCACTTCTATCATATTTCCATATAAAAATTAATATAGTTGAATACATGTACATTTACTAGCTAAGGGTGAAGGGAAGATAAAGGGGAGTGAACTAGGTGTTACATATTGTCGTTTGTATTAAACAAGTTCCTGATACAAAAATCATTAAAATGAATCCAAAAACCAATACGATGGACCGGGCAAGTGCGCCTGCAATTTTGAATCCATACGATGCACATGCAGTTGAGGAAGCGGTTCGATTGAAGAAAAGATATGGTGGGACAGTGTCTGTTATTACAATGGGACCTCCTCCTGCTGTAAAGGCAATTCGAAAATGTATAGAAATCGGTGCTGACGAAGGTTATATGATTTCAGATAGAGCATTTGCTGGAGCAGATACTTTAGCGACAAGCTATGCATTAACGAAAGCGATTGAAAAAATAGGGGGAATTCAACCGATTGATTTGATCGTTTGTGGAAAAATGACAATTGACGGTGATACTGGACAAGTTGGGCCAGGAATAGCTCGACGACTTGATATCCCGCCTTTAACTTCAGTCAAAAAAGTTCACGAAATAAATAAAGAAGAAGGCTATGCGATTGTTCATCGAAAAATAGAGGACGGCCATGAAGTGATAAAAACAACATTACCTTGTTTGTTTGCAGTTGAAAAAGAGATCAATGAAGTCCCATACTCTTCACTGCCAAATATGATAAAAGCTGCAAAATATCAACCAACTATTTGGGCAGTTAAAGACTTAGAAGATGTAGATATCAAACAATTAGGTTTGAAAGGCTCACCAACGATTGTATCAAAAGTCTGGGCTCCACCAAAAGCAAAGGGTGGCACTCTTTTTGAAGGCACATCAACTGAAAAAGTAGCAGAATTAATGAAACTTTTAATTGAAAAGAAAGAATTGTTTGAAGTGAAGGGAGGGGTATAAGTGGATTTCTCAGAATACAAAGGGATTTGGGTATTTATTGAGGAAAATGACAAAGTTATCGCACCGGTTTCATTAGAGTTATTAGGTGCGGGAAAGCAGTTAGCAGAAAAACGTGGTTGTGAACTTGCAGGGATTTTAATTGGTCATGATGTGAAATCATTAGCCCCTAAACTGTTTGAATATGGTGCGGATATTGTTTACGTTTATGATCAACCTATTTTTAAAGATTATCGAACGGAATCTTTTATGAAGGCAGTATTAGAATGTAGTAACAAATACAAGCCAGAAATCTTATTATATGGAGCAACCTCAAAAGGTAAGGATTTGGCTAGTGCCGTTGCGACAGACTTACCAACTGGTTTAACTGCAGATACGACAGTCTTGGATGTTGAAGAAGATACTGGTTTATTATTAGCAAGTCGCCCAGCATTTGGTGGAAATATCATGGCGACTATTTTATGTAAGAAGTATCGTCCGCAAATGGCAACTGTACGTCCGAAAGTGATGAAAGCGTTATCTCCTAATCCTGGTGCTGAAGGAATTGTGATTGAAGAAGAAATCGATTTAAAGGAAGAAGATATCCGAACAAAAGTATTGGAAATTGTGCGTGCAACAACGAAGAAAGTTCGTATTGATGAAGCAGACATCATCGTTGCTGGTGGAAAAGGACTTGGTAGTAGAGAAGGCTTTGAAATCATCAAGACTTTTGCGGATTCAATTGGTGCAGCTGTTGGTGCAAGTCGGGATGTCGTCGAAGCAGGTTGGGTGGAGCACCATCATCAGGTTGGTCAAACTGGTTTAACAGTCACGCCTAAAATTTATTTTGCAATTGGAATTTCAGGTGCGATTCAACATATTGTTGGAATGCAAAACTCGGGACTCATCATTGCTATTAATAAAGATCCAGACGCACCAATTTTCCAATCGTGCCACTATGGCATTGTAGGCGATGCATTCGAAATCATTCCACTTTTAATTCAACAATTCCAAGAAAGCTTTTCTTTAAAGGAGGAAAATCACGACCATGCCGGAAAAATTTGATGTAATTGTCGTTGGAGCAGGACCAGCAGGAATCTCATGTGCATACGAGCTAGCTAAAAATGGTGTTAATGTAATCCTGATTGAAAGAGGAGAATATCCAGGTTCTAAAAATGTAATGGGAGGCGTTCTTTACCGTAAAATGATGGAAGACGTCATTCCTGAGTTTTGGAAGGAAGCCCCAATCGAACGTGTAATCGTTGAACAACGTGTCATGATGTTAGATAAACAATCAGCAACCACATTTGGGTATAAAGGGTTGGAATTTGCTGAAGAACCATATAACAATTTTACGGTGCTTCGATCAAAGTTTGACCAGTGGTTTGCTTCAAAAGCAGTCGAGCAAGGCGCTTTACTAATCAATGAAACGGTCGTATTGGAATGTATCGTAGAAAATGGTGTTGTTGTCGGTGTCAGAACAGATCGCCCAGATGGTGATTTATATGCAGATGTAGTCGTGCTGGCTGATGGCGTAAACTCTTTATTAGGAAAATCACTTGGCTTTCATAAGGAATGGAGACCTGATGAGGTTGCATTAGCGACGATGGAAATACTCAAGCTCGATAGCAAGATCATTGAGGACCGCTTTGGGTTAGAAGGAAATCAAGGTTGTGCCATTGAGTTGTTTGGGGATGCTACAAAAGGAATTGTGGGAACGGGCTTTTTATACACGAATAAAGATACATTAAGCATTGGCGTTGGTACATTACTTTCTGGCATGATTGAACATAAAATAAAACCATATGAACTCTTAGAGTATGTCAAAAAACATCCGATGATTCGTCCATATATTCAAGGAAGTGAGCCACAGGAATACTTGGCGCATTTGATTCCAGAGGGTGGATATAAATCTATTCCAAAATTAGTCGCCGATGGTGTAGTAGTGATTGGAGACGCAGCACAATTAGTAAATGCGATTCACCGTGAAGGTTCTAATATGGCAATGACTTCAGGAAGACTCGCAGCCGAAACAATTATTGAAGCAAAAGAAATAGGTCAGTATACCGAAAGTGTCTTAAAATCGTATGCTAATAAATTACTAGATAGCTTTGTTGGTCAAGATTTGAAAAAATACAAAGATGCTACTCATCATTTTGATAAATTCCCTCAATATTTCGAGCAATATATCCCTCTTCTTAACAAATCTGCAAGTCAAATGTTCACAGTTGACGGTAAATCTAAATGGGAAAAACAAAAGAAAATTATGAGCGATTTGGGAGGTGTCAAATCTAAATATAAACTTGCGAAAGATGTATATAAAGCATGGAAGGTGATGAAATAAATGAGTGAGACAAAGAAAGAGCATACAATTGAGGAAAAACAATATCTCGTTCGTTTTAATGCTGATACAAAATCGCACTTAACTGTACTAGATTCGGATATTTGTTTAACAAAATGTCCTGATAAGGTCTGTACAATATTCTGTCCAGCTGAAGTCTATAAATGGGAAAATATTCGAATGCATGTAGGTTACGAAGGATGTCATGAATGCGGAAGTTGTAGAATTGGCTGTCCTCATCAAAATATTAAATGGGAATACCCGAAAGGTGGGCACGGAATTATCTTTAGACTGGGGTGATTGCAATGTTCGCAATTGGCAATTATGTGATGTTTAGTTTAGATGGTGCTGTCGGTACTGTTATGGAAACTAAAGACAATCAATGCTTAGTCGCTTGGGAAGACCGTGTTGTTAGCTGGGCAAATAAAGAGCTACTTAAAAAGATTAGTTGTGCAGAACTCATTCAACTTTTTACCCCTAAGTAAAGATTTCTTTGATGATGGAATTGTCAATCGCTCCAAATAAATTTGAATAATGTTTAGAAATAAAATGATTGATCTGGTTGATTAATAGAATGATTCTACTAAATATGATGAAACACGATGGGACTGCTTCGGTAGTCCTTTTTTAATTGATTTGTAAGTTTAGTTTTGTGAAATGAATTAGAATCACTCAGGGAATTTTTAATTTTGTAGGAATGTTCGAAGAAAAAAATGTTAGTTTTACTTGTATTGAATCCCTTCTTCAAGTGGAGGTGACTTTTAATTGTGTAAAACAACTGATACAAATGGTACAATTTCTTTTTAGTTTTGATAAAATACCTTTGATAAACAAAAAGTATAGTATTAGCTTTCTTTTCATGATTTAACAACTATTTTGAGAATGTAGTTAAGATGGATGATCAGCTCAAATTGAAAGAAAAATTTGATACATAAAGAAATAGATTCAGTATTATTTTTTAAAGGGAAAATGGAGGTTTCTATGATAAAAATTTTAATTGTTGATGATGATGCTCATATTCGAGAATTATTAAGACATTTTCTACAAGCAGAAGGTTATGCAACATTTGAGGCGGCAAACGGGGAGGAGGCTTCATTATTGCTTGCTGAGCAGCAAGTGAATTTAGCGATTGTTGATATTATGATGCCGAATAAAGACGGTTATGAGCTTTGTGAGGAAATTAGAAATGATTATGATTTTCCGGTTATTTTACTTACTGCAAAAAATCAATTAATAGATAAGGAAAAAGGGTATAGAGTTGGAACGGATGATTATGTAACGAAGCCTTTTGAGCCGAAAGAACTATTGTTTCGAATAAAAGCATTGCTAAGGCGTTTTACGATGATAAATGAAACTCAAATTAGTCTTAATGAAACGATAATTGATCGTCGTAGCTATGAAGTTTATTGTAAAGGTAAGTTGTTAATGTTACCGATGAAAGAGTTTGAATTACTATCACAATTAGCAAGTTATCCAGACAGAATATTTACACGTGAGGAATTAATTCATTTAATTTGGGGTGCTGATTTTGATGGTGATGATCGTACAATAAATGTTCATATTAAGAGACTAAGAGAACGTTTTTCAAATTTAACAGATGATTTTACCATTAAAACTGTACGTGGTGTCGGCTATAAATTGGAGGTCACGAAAAAGTGAAAACATTATATGTAAGGATTGTGATGACGATTATTTTTGTCATGATTTTTAGTGGCTTAGTGTCGTTTCTAATATCGAACATTTATTATCATTACAAGCTGAAGCCTTATAATGATCAAAAGCTCACCAAAATGGCAAATGAAGTGAAATCATTTTATGAAAAGAATCCTAGTTTATCGATACAGGATTATTTAGAGAATGTAGGAGATTTAGGTTATCAGGTTTTGTTAGTAGATGAAAATGAGAAACGGACCTTTTATGGTGGTTCTTTTAGAAAGAGTCAATTAGATAGGCCAACCATGAAATCAGTATTAAATGGGAAAGTTTATCATGGTATATCCCAATATCCGACTAGTTGGTTTGTGACAGGATTTTTTGATAATTCAGTTGTAAATACAATTGGTGTTCCAATCCAACATGGAAACGATCAACAATATGCACTATTTATAAGACCAAATGTAGAGCTTCAGTTTGGAGAGCTTAGAATTTTATTTTCGATCATTCTAAGTCTAACCATTTTATTAAGTATCTTAATGGTATTCATTAGTACACGTTACATTGTCAAGCCAATTGTGAAGTTAACAGAAGCCACAAAAATTATCGCTGAAGGTAAATATAAAATTCGTTTACAAATTAAACGAAAAGATGAAATTGGTAAGCTTGCCAATCATTTTACGAAAATGACAAAAAAATTAGATCAAATTGAACAAATGCGCCAGGAGTTTGTTTCAAATGTTTCGCATGAATTTCAATCACCTCTAACGTCAATTCAAGGGTTTTCGCAATCATTACAAGCAGATGATTTAACTGACGAACAAAGGAAAACTTTTTCATCAATTATTGAAAAAGAAAGTAAACGTATGTCTTTGTTGAGTAAGCAATTATTAGTATTAGCATCACTAGATAAAGAGGAAGAAATTTTACAAAGAACGGAATTTGATGTTGCCGAACAGATCAAACAAATCATCGTAACAAATGAATGGAGCTGGCGTACAAAAAATCTAGCAATTGAAATGGAATTAGCTCCAACGAATATCTTTGCCGATAAAAACTTATTACATCAAGCTTGGACAAACTTAATCATGAATAGTATTAAGTTTAATAAAGAAGGTGGTTTGATTTCGATAAAACTCTCTAATGAACATGACATGGTAACGATCGAGATAAAAGATACCGGTATTGGAATGTCAGAAAATGACCTGCCATTTATATTTAATCGTTTCTATATTGCTGATAAGGCAAGAATTCGTAAAGAATCAAGCACTGGTTTGGGGCTAGCAATCACGAAACAAATTATTGAATGTCATAATGGTGAAATACATGTTGAAAGTAAATTGAATGAAGGAACATTGTTTTTAATTAAAATTCCGCAAATGTAATGAACTGTTCACCTTCTGTTCACTTTCCATTTCTATACTCAAGAGAGAAATTAGAAAAGGAGATGAATAGTTGATGTTTCTTGCTTTAAGAGAATTTAAACATGCTAAATTTCGCTTTCTACTAATCAGCTGCATTATGATCCTAATATCTTTACTTGTTCTATTTGTAACTGGGCTGGCAAAAGGATTGTCATTTGATAATGCTTCGTCAATTGAAAGTATGAAAGCAAATTATATCGTTCTTCAAAAGGGTTCTGATAAACGCTTGAGTCATTCCATGTTAAATAATGAAAAATTAAATGAAGTGCAGCAATATGTAAATAAAAAAAATGCAACTCCATTAGGTATTCAAATGACGACAGTAATGAAGGATGGAGGATCAAAAAAAATTGACGCTTCATTCTTCGCAATTGATACAAATGAATCTCTCAAACCAAGGGTCATTGAAGGTAGAATGATCAGTAATGATACAAAGTCTGAAGTAGTTGTTGATGCATCACTTAAAGACGATGGTATTCGTTTAGGAGATAAAATAATTGATCAAATTTCAGGCAAAGAGTTTCAGGTAATTGGATTTACAGAAAATCAATCATTTAGTCATACACCAGTCGTTCATTTGAATTTTAACGAATGGTCAATGATTTTTAATGCTAAACAAGGTTTTAATGCGATTGCATTAAATACAAATTCGGATCATGCAAAAAATATAGATGAAAAAATAGCTGGAATTGATGTCATTCAAAAAGATGAAGCACTAAAAGGGATTCCCGGTTACAAGGAAGAGCAAGGTTCTTTATACATGATGATTATGTTTCTATTTATCATTGGCGCCTTTGTATTAGCAGTATTTTTCTATGTAATAACGATTCAAAAGATCAACCAATTTGGTGTATTGAAAGCAATTGGTTCAAAAACAAGTTATTTAGCAAAAAATATTATTTCTCAAGTTCTTGTTTTGACGGTTGCGAGTCTTTTACTTAGTAGTTTATTGACTTTCGGATTATCAAAAATATTACCAAATAGTATGCCATTTGTTTATAACTTACAGTTAGTAGTAGGCTGTTCACTATTATTTCTAGTTGTAGCTCTAATCGGATCATTATTATCCTTATACCGAATTACAAAAATTGATGCGGTTGATGCGATTGGGAGGGCTAATTAATGAGTATTAAACTAGAACTTGAGAATATTAGTAAAATTTATAAAGATGGAGAATCTTCAAATAAAGTACTTGATGAAGTATCTCTTCAAGTGAAATCAGGTGAACTTGTAGCGCTTGTAGGTCCATCTGGGTCTGGGAAAAGTACATTTCTATCGATTGCTGGTGCGTTACTATCGCCTAGTAGTGGGAGATTATTGATAGATAATATAGAAATTAGTAAGCTACCTACTTCAAAACTTACTGAATTTAGATTGAGTAAGATTGGTTTCATTTTTCAAATGTCCAACTTGTTGCCGTATTTAACAGTAAAAGATCAATTGTTATTAATTAGCGAATTAACTGGTGGTCAAACAAAAGTAGCTAATCAAAAAGCAGATGACCTGTTAGAGCGGTTGGGCTTAACAAATCGGAAAATGAATTATCCAGAAAATTTATCAGGCGGGGAAAAACAAAGAGTAGCCATCGCAAGAGCGTTTATGAATGATCCAGAAGTTATTTTCGCAGATGAACCAACTGCTAGTTTGGATGCTGAACGTGGCCGAGCGGTTGTTGAAATGCTGGCAAATGAAGTAAAAGAACGAAATAAAGCCGCGATCATGGTTACGCATGATAAACGAATGTTAGACTTATGTGATCGAGTTATATATATCGAAAATGGGCACTTAACTGAAAGTAAATAATCAATAGTATGATTACGCTCAAATGAAATTGTTCTTAAGAATAAAAATAAGCTTTTTACGTCACAATATTTTAAAGATATAGTAGCTACTTACTATATCTTTTTTATTTTGTGGCAGAAAAAATTTGGCATGCAAAATGTGAATGAAATATATAGTAATCATAAATACTTTTTTATATTGACTAGTAAATTAATAGGATTTATATTTAATTTTAAATATTCTTACAATAGGGGTGTATAGATGGGTAACGCTTTGGTATTTCAGTCTGATTTTGGTTTGCTAGACGGAGCGGTAAGTGCTATGTATGGTGTTGCTTGTAGCGTGAATCACGATTTAAAGATGTACGATTTAACCCATGATATTCCTCAATATAATATTTGGGAAGCTTCTTACCGATTGGTTCAAACAATGAATTATTGGCCGGTTGGAACAGTTTTTGTTTCTGTAGTCGATCCGGGAGTCGGTTCAGATCGAAGAAGTGTCGTAGCACGAACAAATTCAAATCGCTACATCATAACCCCTGATAATGGAACTTTAACGCATATTGCAAAAAATGAGGGAATCAATCAATTGAGAGTAATTGATGAGGAAATCAATAGATTACCGAATTCAAGCGAAAGTTATACATTTCATGGAAGAGATATTTTTGCCTATACAGGAGCGCGCTTAGCTTCTGGGATCATTGATTTCGAAAATATTGGACCAGAAGTTGATCCAAATTCATACATAAAACTACCTACGAAAGAATGCACTAAAGAAAACAATCAATTAAATGGAACAATTGATATTCTTGATATTCGTTACGGTAGTATATGGACAAATATTGGTAGAACAGAGTTTATGAATCTAGGGGCTAATTATGGGGATCGTGTAGAAATTTTGATTGAAAATGAAGGGAAAAACATTTTTCATAAGTCGGTTAAATATGGAAAGTCATTCGCCGATGTAAATATTGGTGAACCGATTCTTTATGTTAACAGTCTCGATCAAATGGCTGTTGCTGTTAATCAAGGCTCATTTACGAATGAATATGGTATTTCAACAGGAATAGACTGGACGATTTCAATCAAGGTTTCAAATTAATAAATAGAGATAAAAAGGTAATAGATTACTTTCCAGATTGGGCAGTGTTTTTATCATCCTTTTCTTTAAAAAACATAAAAAGAAGTTTACTAAACAAATGAGTAAACTTCTTTTTTATTTTAGGCTCTGTTAATGTATGTAAATCAACATTCTTTTTTTTACATAGCTAATCAGTAAATACAGTAGAATACCTGAGCAAAATTACAAAAAATAGTAAAAAATGAATAAAAGTCTTTAATTGTTTTATTAAATTTTTTATCATCATTTTGAATGAGATTTATAAAGCTATTAGGCTAATTTATTATTAATTTTAAGGTTTCATAAACTCTACACTTAATTTAGTCCTAGTCATTTTCTTATTATTAAATAGTAAAATTAGTGAAAAAGTTCACAAAATTTCCACAGACAAATTTCTGATTTTTTTGTTATATTTAATCAGTCGATTGTTAAGATGACTATACCAGTAATACGGTAAAAAAATTATGAAAATTTTTCATTTTAGTTGTCTTTAATAAAAAACTGGAAAGGAAAGATTAGAATTATGAAATTTGCAAAAGTCGCACTAGGAAGTATATTGGGGATTACAACCGTTGTTGGAACCTCTCATTCAATTTTAGCAGCAACTGATGGAGTACCTTCTGTAGCTAATTCAGAAGCTTCAATTACTTTTACATCAGGAACAGGACCATCTACACCAGTAGATCCTGAGAATCCAACAAACCCACTAAATCCTACTGACCCTAATAATCCAACAGATCCATCCACAGGTAATACTGGACCATTAACATTAGATTATGTATCTTCAGTAGACTTTGGCTCACAACAAATTTCAAGCTCAACTGAAGTGTATTCTTCTAAATCGAAAAAACCATTCATTCAAGTTAGTGATTTTCGTGGAACAGGTGCTGGATGGACAGTATCTGCAAAAGCAAGTACTTTTTCAACGGATGGTGGTACTACAGCTTCATTGCCAGGTGCAGTTTTAACGTTTAAAAATGCAGAAGTAGCAACACCAGATGTATCTGAAGCACCAACTCCACAGCAAACTGTAACATTAAATGCAGATGGTACGACTTCTTCTAAAGTAGTATCTGCAAAGTCCAGGACGGGTATGTTTACATGGATAACGAAATGGTTTGGAGCAACACCTAATGACGGTGAATCTCTTAATAATAATGTTACGTTAACAATTCCAGCAGGTGCAGCTTCAATTGGTGACCATGAAGCAACTGTCACATGGACACTTACTGATGCTCCTGGACAATAATCGTTAGATTTAATGTTAAATTAGTTTGATATTAGGTTTACGCTCGAAGAATCAGTACTTTGAAAATAAGACTATTGTTCGAGCTTTTTTAATGTATAAGATTTTAAAAAAATTTGAACAAATTCATCGAGGAGAGCAGAATCATATGAATTTTAAGCCGCAAAGATATATATTAATTTTCTCCGTCATACTAATTGCTTTCACAATTATCCCATTTTCAGTGAGTGCGTCTGAAAGTGATGTTGGTTTTTCGGTTCGCGCGATCATTCCAAAGAATCAAATTGATCCAATGAAATCTTATTTTGATTTAAAAATGAAACCTGGACAAAAACAAGTGATTAAAATTCAAGTATTTAACAGTAGTACGGAAGAAGAGACCATTGAAATGGATGTTACTTTTGCTACAACAAATAGAAATGGCTTAATAGAATATTCAGAAACTGATACGAAACGAAAAGATGAAAGTTTAAAATTCCCTTTAACAGAAATAGCTAAAACAGAAAGTAGGGAGATTGTGATCCCTGCTGGTAAGTCAAAAATTGTTCCAGTCAGCATTTCAATGCCAAGGCAAAAATATGATGGAGCAATTTTAGGAGCAGCTCATTTTAAAAAGAAGGTAAAAGAGACGAATGAAAATTCAGCATCAGGCGTCGAAATAAAAAATGAATATGCATATGTAGTAGGAATAAAATTGACCGAAACGACAGAAGAAGTTTATCCAGATTTACATTTAAAATATATAAAACCAAATTTAATTAATTATCGTACCGCAGTTGTTGCAAATATTCAAAATAGCGAAGCCGTAATTGTTGAGAACATGGACGTAACCGCAAAAATATATAAAAAGGGATCAACTAAACTTTTATACAGAACAGATAAAAAAGATTTGAACATGGCCCCAAACTCAAATTTTGAATATCCGATTGATTTGAAAAATGATCCTCTTAAACCTGGAACATATCGTTTGAAAATGAAGGTCATGATCGGAACCCAAATATGGGAATGGGATGAAGACTTCAAAATTGGAGAAGTAGCAAATAAATTAAATGAGAAAGCACTTGAATTAAATAAAAGTTACTTATGGTGGTACATGGGTGGAGGAATGTTACTCTTACTGGCTTTACTATTGATCATAGTTAAAAATGTAAGAGAGAAAAGAAATAGAAATATAGATAAATAGCTCTTTATTTTAAAGGAGAAGGTGGAAATTGAAAAAAATAAATCAAAATATGATAAAAAATGATCCGAAGTCCAAACGTTTCTTATTAAAAGTAATTGTCTGTGCAATGGTCATTTTTTCAACGAATTTGTTCCCGTTACAAATCATAGCAGAGTCAAACTCCACTGATGTAAAAGCTAGTACGGAAGAAGTTTGCCCATTAGGAGAAGAATTGGTAAAGCCAGTCACAAAAACTAAAAATGGGACGAATATTTCTTTTACAAATATAGCGTTTGCTGGTGGTTTGAAGACGGCTGTATTTGATGGAACGAATCAATTTCAAGTTATAGACGTGGGATGGCCAAGATTTCCAGGTGAAACTCATCGAGCAATGAATGCTGAAAACAGATCTTTTGGATTAGCGATTTACGATACAATTTTCATCAATATGACTGCATTGGCTGCAGGTATTAAAGTTGATACTGAAATTGGAGAAGCTTACGTTGTATCAATACCGTATTCATTCGAATTATATAATGCAACTGGTGATGAGTATCAAAATTTTATATACGAATTGTTTAATGCTAATCAAGTATCCTTAAAAAAGGGATCTACTCCACTTACTAAGAACGGACAAACTGGTACTGCAAATTTTACATTTATAAGCACTGGAAAAACTGTTGGATTAGCCTTTGGGCTTGAATCTACTAGTGAACTAAGGAAACATATGGATATGAGACTTGTTTCCGTCACACCTAGTGTAAAAATGGTGAAACAAATACAACAAATTTTTTCCGATGTAAATCTATCGCAAGCGGTAGCAGCAAAATTAGGTAAGCAAATAACAGATTACGTAACGAAGGAAGAATTGGAATCTGTTAAAGACTTAACAGCAATAAATAAATCGATTCAAAACTTAAGTGGTATGCAATGTTTAATGAATATAAAAGATATTAATTTCTCATCAAATCAAATTAGCGATCTAAGTCCATTGGCTGGGTTAACGAATTTAACGAATGTAAGAATAGATCATAATCATATCTCTGATTTGGGTCCTTTAATAGGATTAAATCAATTAACTCATTTATATCTTGAAAATAATCAAATACGATACGTAAATGCATTGTCCGATCTAACAGGCTTAACATCTTTAAATTTGTCGGTTAATCAAATTAGTGATGTAAGTGCATTAAAAGGATTAACCAATATAAGGACAATAAATCTTGTAAATCAATCAATCCAATTAGATCAAGGAACAATTGGAATACCAACTTTCATCTCTATTGCAAATCCGAATGGGAGTATTCCGCCAATTGAATGGATACATGGAACAGGAACATATGAAAATAGCGAACTAATTTGGATTACACCTGGGGGCAATCAATTAACTTGGAGTAATTTTGTAACGATTGGTACTTCCGGTTCGGTTTTTAATGGTCTAGTGTCACAGACTAATAAAGGATTTCTATACTTTAATCAAATCCCTGATTCAATTAATTTCCAGACTACTACAATTCCTTCAAAGGAAACAATCATCCAAAGGGTTGATTCTAATTGGGAAATGTCTGTGTATGACGAACTCTCTGGTAGAGGATGGCATATTACAGCTACGATTGACGCCCCATTAATATCTACGAGTAATTCAACACATAAGTTATTAAATGCACTAGTTTTTGTGGATGATCAAGGAAATACAACACCATTAAGTACGACACCAATAAAAGTATTTGAGTATACTACTAGAACAGAATCTATTATTCCTGTTAATTGGGATGCTAATAAAGGGATTCTATTAAAAATTAATCCTATTGAGGTTTATGCAGAAACATACACTACAACAATTAATTGGACATTGACTGATGCACCATAGATCATTATGTTTACTAAAATGTATTTTCTTTGTTAAATTTCCTACTAATTTTTGTAATGAAATGGATCGTACACCACTAAACAATTTGTGGTGTGCTTTTTGTTTGGTTCTAGATAAAAATAGAATGTTCATTACCTTTGCTCGTTTTATGAAGGACGTTCACTGAGTCTCCTTGGCAGAATGTAACATTTTTGTTTCTTTTATGAGATATATAGATTATTTTAAGAATATGGTAAATCTAAAGGAGGATTATAATGGAAAATGATTTATACTTAGCAAGTCGGTCTAGCAGACTTTTAGCCGTATTGATTGATGCATTTATAACTTTTTTATTCTTCATACTAATGGCATTCTTAACAGGTATTTCTACATCTGAATTTATCGAGGGGCCATTTAATGTAAAGTTTTTCATGATCTCGATATTGAGCATTTTGATATTTAATGTCATTATTCCTACATTTGTATGGAAGGGGCAGACACTTGGGAAACGTTGGATAAAAATTGCAGTTGTAAAAGATATAGATGAAGAAGTAGATTTGATTACGATGTTATTAAGATCAGTCTTTTTATTTTTTGGTCAAATATCTTTGCCGATTATTTCAAACATTATCAACCTAATCGCTTTTATCGATCCATTGCTAATTTTTAGACAAAATAAAAAAACAATTCACGATCTGATTGCGAAAACGAAAGTAATTGATGTTTAAGTAAGACATCAATAAACATAAAAGAAGGGATCGCAATTAAGCTATCCCTTTTTCCCGTTTTTCAGAATGGAAAGATTTTAGCAAAAAAAAGAGCTTTTTCATTCAATAAAAAAACCTACTCGCAATTTGCGAATAGGTGTGAGAACTGATATGTGATTTGCCTTTTATGTACTCTATTGTGAGCCTGTTTAATTTATTTTGGCTATCTTTTTTTCTCATAAAATATGCATGCTATGTATATGTTCTCTCGTTTCCTCTGACCCTAAATCATAAATTAATTTGTATGCTTGTTTTAGAAAATAATCATAACCACTCTTGTTTTCATGATTCATATCAGTGATTGGTGCAATAAATGCTGTTTGTACACCTAAAGCTTCATCGTATTTATCAATTTCATCAAAAATTCTTCCTAGTCTTTCTGCTTCATCTTCAGTCGCATCTATTTCAAGTTCATATGGTGCATCACCTTGATTTGGAACCATTGTTCTTGCTTGTACTGAAACGTAGTATCTCCTTTTTTCCATTTCAATCTCCCCTACATTCAAATTTTGTTCTATTTGTTATTATCTTCTCTGAACAATTGATTATTCAATTTTATATAAATATCATTTTTTGCAAGCAAAGGTTATGATGTAAAAAGGAATTTGTTATTATGATATTGAATATTATGTTGATAAATAACACTTTTAGGTGTGTTTTATACAAGAGTTAAAAACATGGGGGTAAGAAATGAAGAGTAAAGGATTATATCAAGATTTTTTTCTACACTTTGACATTTTAGTAATGGGCATCATTTTTGTAATTGGATTTATTTATAGTGTTGGTTTTCACTTTTCATGGGTTGTTTTACTAATATTTATAGCAGGTTTGGTATTCTTTATGTTTAGTGAGTATGTTACCCACAGATTTTTATTTCATTTAAAGGTACCTAAAAACCAATTATTCCTAAAATTTTTAAAGCGCATACATTATGATCATCATACGTACCCTGAGGATTTAAAGCTATTATTTTTACCAATATGGTATAGCATCCCTAACTTAGGTGCTTTATGTATTATTTTTTATCTAGTAACGCAAAATCTTACCTTAACATCTGCTTTTGGAGCAGGCTTAGTATTGATGTTACTTGTTTACGAATGGAAACACTATGTCGCACATCGACCTATCAAACCTAAAACCAAACTAGGTCGCCACGTTAAAAAGCTTCACATATTACATCATTTTAAAAATGAAAACTATTGGTACGGTGTATCAACTCCAATTTTTGATGGATTATTCGGAACACTAAAAGATGAAAAAGAAGTAAAAACAAGCGCAACCGCAAAATCATTAGAAGAAAGAATGTAAAAAACGCCTTCAATGGCGTTTTTTTTATTTGTCATTTTTAATTGAATTATTAAAAAGTTTTATAAGAAGGTGATTACTCCTATGGGAGATGCGAGACAGGTGAGACCCCGCAGGAGGCCCACAGGATGTGGGTCATGCATGCGTTACGACAGGACGTCGTGGTTTTAGCATGCCTACCTTTTTTGAGGAGGCTCAACTCACGCCCCATGGAAAGCGAGCACCTGCAGCGGAAAGCAACATACTTCCTTTTCAAAAGTAATTATAGAGCTAGAACATTAACGAATTATTAAACTTATGATAAATATCAAATAATGTAAATAATTGGACTAAGTAATCACTATACATATTAGTAAGGGGAATGTATTGGATTTTAATTTAGCCTAGAGCCTAATCAAAATAGTGAAGGTTATTCTAAAAATAGGAGATGTAAATGAATAACTTAAATTACCGGAAAATCTTGTTACTTGGATTTGGATTTTTTGCAATTAGTTTAACATGGTCTGTTTATAATGCTTTTATGCCGAAGATTTTAAGCGACTATATTGGATCTTCAGCATTAATTGGTTTTATCATGACATTTGATAATTATTTTGCGTTATTTCTCCAACCGGCAGTCGGAGTATACAGTGATCGCTTGAATACTCGGTATGGAAGACGAATGCCATTTTTAATGATCGGTATGCCACTTGCAGCACTTTTTACCTTATTAATCCCTTTCCACCAGACGCTAATGTTCCTAGTATTTTTTATTGTATTTATGAATTTGAGCATGAGTGTTTTTCGTTCCCCGGTTATTGCTCTTATGCCAGATTTAACAAGAACTGAACACCGAAGTAAAGCAAATAGTATTATTAATTTTATGGGTGGAATTGGAGCGCTCATTGCTTTTTTTATTGGTTCAATATTATGGGATTTGAATGAGGGCTTTCCTTTTTATTTAGCAGGTTCCCTTATGCTTATTAGTTTCATCATTTTGTTTCATTTTATAAAAGAAAAAAGAGACGTCATCAATTATGAAGAAGCAGAAGAAAAAGTGAATTTAAAAGAAGGGTTTAAATCGGCAATAGCGAACAAAAATGCATTATTCCTCTTACTTGCAATCCTAAGCTGGTTTATAGGGTTCAATGGAATAGAAACATTTTTTACTCGTTATGGAGAAGTTTATTTAGGGATCAAAGTAAGTGCTGCATCATTTTCTTTTGCGTTTATCTCTTTAGCCTTTTTAATATTTGCGATTCCAGCGGGCTTAATTGGTACTAAAATTGGAAAGAAGAAAAGCATAATCATTGGTATTATCGGCATAATTGTTGGATTTGGCGTTTTGTTTTTCTTGAAAGATATCACTGCGATTCGAATCGTTTTCTTTGGGATGGGATGCTTTTGGGCATTGGTGAATATTAATTCATATCCATTTTTAGCTGAGATGGCACCTGTAGGCTTTATCGGCACATATACAGGGTTATATTATTTATTTGCTTCAATTGCAAATATCGTCTCACCACCACTATTAGGAGCGCTACTTG